>Ga0256405_10002541_pt1 | contig 41432 bp, 67 predicted proteins | sample RumenRJG_02DNA_FD_189096 | JGI IMG/M metagenome (GOLD analysis project Ga0256405, IMG submission 189096) | Bovine rumen microbial communities from Lethbridge, Alberta, Canada - RJG_02 | ecosystem: Host-associated > Mammals > Digestive system > Stomach > Rumen | place: Canada: Alberta... | reverse complement strand
TCTTGAACTCTGACAACTGTTTCATACTCTATCCACCTTACGTAGTGCCAGTGGCTCCGCTGGGACCTTCAACGGAGTAGAATTCCATGGGCATGACAGACTGTGCCTCAATGGAGACGTGACCAGTAAGCTCAAGCGCGATCTGCCCCTTTCCGTTCTTCGTGGTCTGCAGGGAGAAGCCGCCAGTAGACAGCGCATTCTTCAGGCACACAGCCACAAGTCCGCCATCAGCTCTGTCGCCAACCCACCAGATGTCGGCAAAATCGCTCTGTTCCAGATCCCTGCGCGGAGTGATTTTTGAGGTAGCCGCAGTAATGTCAGCCGCACCAAGCGCCATCTTGATAACCTCAGGACTCGTCCCAAGACAAGTAGTGCTGATCTTGCATTCCCAACCATCAAGGTGCTTCAGTTCTTTCATGTTGTTCGGGCAGTTGTCTACATCTTCGCCATAGTCTGAATATGTAGGCACACAGGATACCTGAATGCCACCAGTGGTAGCACAGATGATGTTTGCATCGGTCACAGCAGGCTGTGACGGATCAAAAGTTTTTAACAGGACGCCAGCTTCAGTCTGAAGCTCATCGAAAGTGTCCTCAGGAATAACATTAAATCTTGCCATTTCTTCTCCTTTGTTTTAATATGCCGAGAAAAACTCTACGGTGATATTCAGGTAAACCCGCCTTACCATATCATCTTCGTCAACCATGCGCTGGGCAAAAGGGATTCCCTTTGTGATAAAAACCCTTCCGTCATCAAACTTAATGGCAGAAGGATGCATGTTTTTAATTGCAATCGCAATCTCTTTCGCCTTCTGATCAATTCTGGTCCAAGAAGTGCTTCTGTCCCATAACGATGCCCACATCGCTATAGGATTGCCCAGCTCATCATTTGCCATGTTATACGTTATGCGAGGATAGCCAGCATCGTCAGGAACGGTACTTTCATCGTAAGCTTTCCAGCCGAACCCAGACCAAAAAGCGTGAATCGTCTCTACTTTATCCATTCGGTAAGCTCCATTCCTCTGCGGTAACTACACGCATATCGAGCGTGGCGCTCTGCGGAGTAAACTTGTCATCCCCATCAGATGTCACACGGAAGATCTTCCCGTCAGAAACTCGGCGGAATACATCGTGATACTCGAGCGTCAAGGAGCGTGGAGTGGTAACAGTATATAGGCTTGTCACCCCTTGCTTGTCTGCGACCCGCGCCTCAAGCGAGGTGTCAAATGTGATAGCCGCCTTAAATACTGCGCCATCAACCCAAGTAACGATGTATCCGCCGCGTCCATCTTCGGCTGTTTGCTTGTTTAACAGGACGCAATCACTCATTGCCTCAAGCAGTAAACTCATAGGACAGAAATCCTCCTGTAAGCATTCAGCCGCGTAGAAAACTGATCAATCCATGTAATGCTTCCGCCGCTCTTTCCCGTACTCTTGCTGTAAGAATACCCTGCAAAACTCTCTGATGTGTATGGACTGGCAAGCACACTTGCGTTCGCATTTACCCAGTCCTCGATCTCTGCGGCAAGCTCAACAAACGATCTCGGCACGCTCATTGCCCATACGCTTCCGTTGAAATTCTCATCGGTAAGCGTGTCCACTCCATACTGATGAACTCCATCATTCAGCGCAGATCCTACTATTCGGTAATACTGACCATCGCGGAGGAAATCAACATTGACAGAGCCGCTGGCAATTTCGAACTGACCGCTATGAATATCTTCTTCTCGGTGAGCAAGAAAATAGTTTCTGCATTCCGCGCAAAGCTCAGTTAACATTGACTCCCTCCTCAAACATTCTGTACGTACCTGAACAGATGACCGCACCCAACCCTCGTATCTGTATAGATAGGGATCTTTGCCTTTTTGCACAACTCGCAGAAATAAAGATCCTCGCCCAACATGCGTCCGCTTTTATAATGCACCCAGTCATACCACGGATATTTCAGTCGCCTAAAAACATCCGTTTTGATAAACGCGCATCCCATTCCGCCGCCATGAACTTGTATCTTGTGCATTCCTGCTTCACGCATTTTCTGCATCTCATCGGCTGTGTACTCCGACTCGAGCGGATAGTTGAAATAGCGCTCTCCGTTCCTGTCAAACAGCCTGCAGATATTCGTGTTGCCGTGAAAAAGATTGTCCGCGCCTCTATGCGCATAAGCCCCTATGCACACTTCTTTGAGGTCATCAGTCAAGTTTATCAGGGCATCCTTCGGCAATACCACATCGTTGTCGACCATCAATACGTAGTCAAAATTTCTATCAAGGGCAATCTGCGCGATTTTATTCCTTGCGGTCGCGCAGTCATACCCCCTGACGAATTCAAACTCCGTTTCATTCCCAGCCTTGTCCAAATCCCAAATGGATTTGTACGTGTCTGGGTAGATATTCTCAAACGTAGGTACTGCTATCAGGATTTTCATTACGTAGTTGCGCCAGTCGCGCCGTCAGCGCCTTCACCAAACTCAACGATTGCTTCACCATCGGCATATTCCATCCACAGGGTCATGCCCATCAGGGCAAAGGACTCGCCAACAGCCGTGCTGTAGTTGCCATTCGCATGGAAGCCGATCAGGTTGGTCTCGCCTTCGACAGTGTAGTTCAGACCGAGCTGGGCGAACTCGCTGTCACCGGGATCGATGTAATACAGGACAAGGTTATCCGCAGGGATAGCGATAACGGTGCCAGCCTCGATCTCGCTGGACACGATTACAGTCTGAGCGCCAAGGAAATTCTTCACATAGTCCAGACCAAACAGTGTCTGCAGAGAAACCTCAGCCGCGCCAAGATAGGTATACAGATCCATCGTGTTAATGAATACAACAACGTTGGTCACATTGCGATGCATCCTTTTGAACTTGTCGCGGACAAGCCCGATAGCCAGAGACACAGCCATCTGCAGAGTCTCAGGAGTCGTGGTAGGAGCAAGCGCGGAAGAGTTCGTAGTCAGGGTGTCATAGAAATCATCCATGACAACGCCCTGCAGTTCATTCAGGAACGCCTCATCAGATTTCTGCACAGCGATAGCCGCGCCATACTTGTTCACATCCTCAATCGGGACAGCCTTCGCATACTTCTTCAGATCCAGATCCGCATAGGAGACCTGTGCGATAGTAGCCTTGCTGTAAGGAATTACTTTGCCGGGACCGACATCGCCGTCCTCAAGAGCAACAGACGAGGTGTAGCTGATCAGACGAGAACCGGGCGCTTTGCGGATAGGGCGCATAATGCCAAGAACTTCTCTCAGCGCTTCCCAGTTCAGACCGAAGCGGGTAACGAAATCCAGCTCTCTCGCGGTGATGTTGGTATACACATTCGGCAGGCTATCACGAGGATTCGTGAAGCTTTCAACATTGGTAACAGCCATTTTAGTTTCCATTTCCTTTCGTCAAATATTCTACCCATGCCTTCTGGCGTTCAGTAGTATCCTTGATCGCCATGATGTCTTTTTTGGTCATGGGCGTTGCACCGCTCGAACCGGGTGGCGTTGCGGTGTCCGCACCCTTCTTGCCGATCTTTGCAACCAGCCCAGAATAAGTGCCTTTTACAAGGTCATCAAGGATCTTCGTATCTTTAATCTTTCCGTCTGCGACCTCAAGCTGTGCCATCTCAGCGGTTACTCCGCGCATAGCAATATCAAGGTTCGCACCAGTGATGCCCTTGTTTTCAAAGAACTCCCGAACAACTTTTTCTTTCGCCGCTCTGGATTCCTTCTCCTCGATAGACTTTTTGTACGCCTCAAAGTCTGAATGTTCCTTTTCAAACTTCGCCTTGTAATCTTCCCTCTTCAGTCCATCAAGCTCCGCTTTAGCCTCGGCGTATTTTCCAGCATCTTCTTCATAGATTTTCAGCTGGTCTTTCAGCCCATTCACAACTTCGATGTGAGCATCAATGATCTGATCAACTGCTTTTTCTTCTACGCCAAGAGCTTCAAGCATTTTTCTCGTTAATGCCATTGTGCAATCTCCTTTTCCTCGGTCACGGTTCTTCGTGATTAGACCTAACCATAGCGTACACTCTTTCTATGGAATTGTCAATAGTTTTTATGCGTTTTCCATGGACTCTTTCAAGAGTGCTTTGTATTGCGCTATATATTGCCCATCGCTTGCCGCTGGGCGCAAGAACGGGCGTGGATTCATGCGCGATGTGCCCAGCTCTACAAAAGGCGCATATTTGATATTCGTTCCGATGTATGCGGAGTCATCATCCTCGGCATGAGAAATGCTGTTCCGCAAATTGCCAGTTCGATGGTAAGACGGACTGGGCGGAGTATCGTATACCTTCTTCGTAATCTCCTTTTTAGCGTTCGCTTCTGCCGCCGCGCCTATAGACGCAAGTGCGCGCTTTTTCGCCATCCACAGCGCAATCCCCACCTTGTCGGAATGGTCAAGGATCTCTATTGTGCTTGACCCAATTTTTTGCTTACTCATTTCTGCTCCTTCCGATAATCACAGAAGCCATCATTTCTGAGCACCCTGAGCGGCTTGTGCGCAGGATACGGATACATGATGCAGGATCCAGAATCGTAACTGCTTCCCATCTCAGACCCATCATTGTTGAACTTGCAATCCTTGCATTGTGCGCACTTGTTCAGCGCGGAGTTGTTTGTCAAGATCTCGCCTTCGTGTAACATGAATCACCTCTGTTGCTTTCCCTGCCCGATCACTTCCAGATCGATGTAAATTGTGTCGTACTTGCTTTCGCGAGTAACCTTCGAAATGCGGAACTCAGTCCCTTGCTGAAAGATGCTTTCGAACTCATGTCCGAACGAATCCTGTGAGGTTTTGCCGTCCCAAGATCTGCCGCTACCATTGCCGTAATAAGAAATGGGTTCCACATACATTACCTTCGTTCCCTTTGGCGCATATATGTTGAACACAATATCTCCGCCGAACCCCTCTCCCTTTGCAGATGTTGTTGACATGAATCCGTATTCCGTTACTGTCTTTCCGATCAGATTCTTCTTCAGCTCCTCTTCAGTGCCAGCAAGAACCGACTGTGTTGTCTGCAGGAACTTCTCCATGCCACCCATTCCGCATCCGCGCTGATACCATGTGTCCTTCTGTAATACGCTCTTGTCGATAATATCCGTCATGGCGTTTATCTGTTCGCGGACCTTGCCTTTGCCGAACTTGTATTCGCCTATCTCGTCGAACTTGATATTGCCAACGCCAAGATACTTCGATGTGCCATACTCAATGCCTCTCAGCGGCTCATTGAATTTACTGTAACTGATCGTATACTCATATATAGCATCCTTCTGCTTTTCTGTTGCGTTACGCCACACTTCGCCAGCCTGCGCCCTGAACTCTTTGTCAGCCGCCTTCTTCCAGCCATTTGCACGAGTAAACCAGTTTGCCGCATCCTTCCGCGCCTGAGAATATGCGTCAGGACCAAACGGAGTCCAAGGATCTGCCCCACCATCAAGTTCGCGCATCTTCTGCATGAGCGCTTCGAGCGTGTCCTTCTGCTCCCAATACGCCTTCCCGTTTGCCGCAAACTCAAGGGTAGCATCCCTGAGCGTCCTGAACTTATTGTATTCATCAGATCCCTGCGGGTATCTCGACATCTGCCGTTCAAAATAGTCTATTTTGGACTGGACACTTAATTCCTTGTCTCGATAATCCTCAAGCGTTACAGGGTCTTTCCAGATCCCTTCATACTTCCATTCCTGCTCATTGTCCTTGAAATGCTCCAGATCCTCGCGCACATCAAAGATCTCGTTCCCGACAGCTACCTTGTTCTCTCGGTCAATCCTCGCACGAGAATAGTTCTTGTGTTTGAACCCCTTGATGTTTGCGATCATAGTGCATCGGCAATTATACACTTCTTCTGGATCACCTTCTGTATCACCGGGGTACTCCAGCCCGTTTGAAAAATGCTCATCGCACCTCACAACTTCTCCGTCTACGCCGAACGGCGGTCCTTTGTGGCTATCTCTTGTCTTGCCATCATGAGAAGCCAGCCATTCCTTGTACACATCGACACCGTCCTCGTCAAGCTTTGTGTAGCTATTCTGCCTGCCGCGATTCTGCGCGGAATTGATAGCTGTCCTTGCGTTCGTGAGCCACCCTCGTTCGTTTTTCCCGAAAACGTTCTCTAACCTTTTCGCAACTTCTTTTGCGCTTTCTCCCTGCAGAACTCCCTGCAAAAGCTCCGAGTTTAACAGCTTCGTATTCCATCGGACATCCCTCTTCCCGTTCACATAAATGTATGGCAGAAAAGAGCTGTTTGTCCTTGCGAGGATTCGAACGGTGCTTCGATCAACAAGGTTGAACGAGATCCCCTTCAGCGGCTCAGATCCGATCTCGTTATAACCAGCCCTGTATGCTTCTGGCAGGAGGTTATTCACATAAGCCAGCGCAGTCTTGTTTGTGTTTAACAGATTCTCGGACATCTGCGCAACAAGTTCTTTGCAGGACTTTGCTCCCATGAGCTTTCCTGTACGCCATTTGTTATACGCTTCATCGGTCATCTTGCCTGCGGCAACGAGCGCTTCCTTCTCAGTGTTCTGCGCATCGAACCGTTTCATGTACTTTTCCAGCTTTTCCTGCGCTTCCTTCTCTGCACGGGCGTAAATGCCATCAAGCTTTTTCTTCATGTCCTGAAATGGCTTGTCCTCAAACGCCTGCGTTGCCTTAGCCATATATTACACCGCCTCTTCTTCTGCCGCCGCTTCTTCTTCTGAATCTCCAGAATCTTCCGACCCAGATCCGAAAGTCATGCGCTCATTGTTCTCCATGTCCATTTCCTTGATGATTTCATCGGCTTTGTCAATGTCACCAAAGATCTCAAGAATCTTCTTCGTGACATAATCGTCTGGCAGATTCTGCGCCGCCATTAACAGCGTCTGGATCATCTCCTGCTGATTAACGATCATGCTTCGCGTATACGTAGGTTCATCATCGATCCCGATCAGCGCCAAAATGTTCTCTACGAAATCGGTCACCTGAGTCTCAAAGAGATCCGCCTTCGCGTTCAGCGGTTCATACGCCGCCTTGATCTGCGTTGCAGTAGCCGCGCCTCCAGATATTTCTTTCACATCCAGCGCCATGAAATCATCGAACAGTTGTCTTCTCAGCCTATCAAGCGCCACCTCGTTCGCCTCAAATGGCGCTTCGATTGAGTGCGCATCAACATCCGCGCCCTGATCCCCATCGGCGTGTGCCACATGCATTGTTTTCAGCCTCTGCACGAACTTCACATCGTCCATGTCATCCATACCGTTGGCATTCTTGATGATCCAGTAGATCAGGTTCCCGTCATCTACATTGTTTACCAGTGCGGAAGCCATGAGATCATACGCATCGAGTGTTTCCCTTGCCCCGATCAGCTCCGACTGCTTGTTTGTATTGAACAGCGGAACAATCGGAAATGCCTCATAGTTTCCGCCATTGTAGATCTTCTCTCCGCCAGCTTCGGACTGCGCCACTATCTGGATGTAATCGCGTTTCTCCTGCAGGACACTTATGCCCTCTCCCTTGCGGCGGATATACTCCGTAAACCCATCCTCTTCATACAGCGTAGCCCTGAGCGGTTTATCATCCGCCACTTGCCAAAATCTCACACCAGCCCTGAGCGCACCATTCTCCTCATCGTAGATCGGCGCAAACGCAGGCTCTCCTCCTGCATCGCTCACGCCGAACACATCCAAGTGATCCACATTCCAGAAGCCAAAAGCGACACCAGCGTTCAGCGCCTTCACAGCCGCGTTCTGCACTTCCTTGTCAAACTTCTTCCCCAGCTTATCTGAGGTGCTTTGTTCCCCGAACGAGATCCCATTCCCCAGCAGGAACTGCACAAGCTGGGTAATGAAATAAAAGTAGAACCTGCACGGGATCTTATTGTTCGCGGAAACAGGATCTGGGATTGCCTGCCCAAGCAGATCATACATAATTTTCTGAGCACGCATGATCGTAGGATTGAGATGCCTGTAATACATGTCCGCATCGCATGCGATCCTGTACAACGCACTGTTCTTATGATCCGCGATTACCTTCAGCACAAAGTCCATGCGTTCCTTCTCATCGTTGCCCAGCTCCATCAAGTCTTGATATGTTTTCATCTCTCCTCCTTACCAAATAGACTTGTATGCGGTCTTGCCTACTTTGTACCGCAGTACAGTGTTTGCGAAATACCTTATGTCATCCATTGCGTGATCATTCTCTTTCACCACTTTGTCACCATCCGTGCTTTTATCATCCCATTTGTAAAGCCCGAACTCCAAAATGGACGCCTTGCAATTCCTGCAGATCTTTATATTCCCGTGAGACAAATATACCGCCACTCTGCGGATTCCGTCAAGGACTTCATTATTCCCTTGTACTACCTTATATCCACGCTTTCGTAATGACGCTATAAACGATGCGGCTGAAGGGTCTACCACCACTTGCTTTACAGGTAGCCCATCTATCAGCTTCTCCACCTCATCACAGTATTCCTCGTCAGTCTTCTGCTGATTCAGCCTCCTGCCATCCCAGTAAAACTCCCTGATCCTTACCGTTTTGTCACCCTGCACTACCCACAGCCCTGCAGAGAACGGGTTCATCGTGCCATAGTCTATGCTCACATAGTAATCATGCGGCAAGTTCGGATTTAGCCCTGCTTCATCTGCGGAGTTAACCAGATACTCATCTGTAAAGTTGTATACCAGCCCTTCTGCCAGAACCCATTCCCCAAGGATGTATCTCTGATACGCGTTCGGCACAGACGCATATTCTCGCTCCAGTTCATCTATGTATTCAGGCTCAAGGAATGTATTGTCGCGGATCAGGAACTTCGTGACAGACTTATTGATCTCATTGTTCTGGATGATGTCCGTGTACACATAATTCGTAGGCGCATCAGGGTTCGTTGTGGCGAACAGCTTCGCTCCCTTATAGGAAAGTCTGGACAGCGCCATGTAATAGAATCCTCGCGGAATCAGCGTCAGCTCGTCAAAGTACGCGCCAGCCAGCGTCATGCCTCGGATCTTATTCTCGGACATCTCATTGTCCGCGCCCTCAAGCCAGATCCTATGCCCATACAAGGTGGCTGATTTGGATGTAGGGCGGAAGGTGAAACTCGGCTCAAGCTCCTGCAGGAGGTTCAGACAATTTCGCTTCAGAGTGGTAAGCGTTTTCCCCACCATCAAAAACTCCGCATCCTTCGGCATGGAAGCCACAAACAAAGCCCACATCACCAAGCTGATCCATGTCTTTCCAGAACGCACTGAACCCTCCAGCAGATTGACTCGTGCTGGCTGGCTCAATAAGAATTCTTTTTGCTTTTCGCTTACATTGACCATTTAGTGTAGGATAATCCTCCAAAAATGTAGGATCAGTGTAGGATAGAAATTTTATCCTACATCTACTTTTGTAAAACAACTCTGTAAATTCGTTTACTTTTTTGTTTACATTCTTTTATATTCATTTACTATCTTTTACTCGATGTAGGAAGTGTAGGATAAATGAATATAAAAAGCAAATATTTTTTCGTCTTATAAAAGTAATAAAATATAGGAAAATGTAGGATCGCTCCTACACTTCCTCGTTTTTATTCAGGATCTGCCGCGCAATCTGTTCAATAGCGGACTCGGTAGCAGGCGCGGAAACCTCTACCTGATCGCGCTGTCCCAGATACTGCTTGCCAAGCCAGATAGCCATTGTAGTGTTATGCTCAGCGATCCTAAACTGCCATCTGCGCAAGCTGATTTTTCCGCCTACTGAGTATCTTTTATAGACCTCCGCAAAAGTGGCATCGTACTCACGCTTCGCCCATCTTTCGATTGTATCCTCAGAACACTTGAAAAAGTCCGCGATCTCGCTTAGCGTACACTGAAGGTAGCACAGCTTCTCGAACGCCTCTGCATTGATCTCGGTTTTTGGTCTGCCAGTTTTCGCCATGATCATGTCCTCCTGTAGATAACCGCCTTGCTGTAGCCGTTAACTCCTTTTGTCATCATATCAAGGAAATCATCGCGAGTAAAGCCAGACAGTCTGAAAATTTCTTCAGGTTGCATACCGAGCTGTTTGCTGATTTCAGGAATTGTCTTGCCTTCATCCAATAGCCCCTTGACGATCTTCTTCATCGGATCAAGCAAGTGCACGCCTCTCGCCCTATTGTGGGTAATCGTTCCATAAATATCTGCGTCATGATCCGCGCCATGATCCACGATCACCACAGGCACCTTGCCGCCCAGCATGCTCTTCAGCGGCTCTCGTCCAGCGACAGTCCAACGGTGGAATCCATCGATGATCGTATAATCTGGTCTGCACACAATCGGTAGCGTCCAGCCATTTGTCAGGATGGACTGCACGAGGAGCTTCAAGTTCTCCTCCGATACCTTGTTCGGGTTGTAGTCATTCGCCTTCAGCTTATCCCTGTCCACCCACTGCAGTGTAGACAGCGGAGCGAATACGTTATTTGTTTCCATTCTTTGCGATCTCCTTTGCATAGTCTGTAAATACCGAGATGATCAGGGAACGCCTGTCTCTGCCCTTCGGATCTCCATACAGAATAGACTCATACATCTTCTTGTAATGCTTCTGCCTCGCCTTGCCGTCTATGCGCACAAACAAGCTCCGCCAGTCGCCCAGCCTCGCAAGCGTATCGTGATTGATATTATACTTGTCCGTGTTCCGATACAGCAGATCGAGGCACTTGTCCCTGTAATCCACGTTTGCATCAGCAACGCCTTCCTCCAGATCCTTGCGCTTCTTCGAGCTTCGTGCGAACATCTCCGACTCCCAGTACAACAGCACGAGATATGCATTCGGCATACGCTTCTCGATCTTGTTCCACAGGTCTGGCTGAACCTCAGCGATCCATCTCAGTCCCTGCGTAGTCTTGTCCCCGAAAAACGCAGACAGGCGCAGATTCCGCTTCTGCACGCCTGCCTCATATAAATGCATGTAGATCTCAGGGAACTCCAGCTTGCGCTCCTTGATGTACATCCACACATCGTTATCCGTCCAATCATATATCGGGTAGAACCGATGCGTATTGTCCTTTTTGAGATCCATGACGGCAATGGTCTGCAGGCGCGTATACGCCTCCGCAGTACGGAGTCCCACAAGGCTCAGCCCATCTCGGCATCTGCGCTCAAGGAATGTCTGGTAGTTCATCTCGCCTGCGTACTTCAAGATATTGCTCTTCCTGATAGCGAACGGCGGAGGCTGTCGCATCCAGACATCCTCCTTACCGGGTTCCCATGTAATCCAGCTCTCCGAGGCAGACAGCGAGTCCAGAGTACATACCTGTTTGAACGGCAGGCAGTACCACTCGAACGGCACACCGATCTTCATGAACTTCTCGCGCCAGTTCAGCGCATTCTTCTCCATGGACGGGTAGATACCCTCCTCATCGATGAACGTAACAGTTAGCTTCTGCTTATCGATCTGCCCTGCCATGATCATGTCATAGATCAGGCTGGTAAGACATAACGAGTCCTTACCACCAGAGAAAGACAGATAGATCTTCGGATACGTATCCCACGCATTCTTGATCCTCTGCCTTGCCGCTGTCACAACATCAATGTCGCTGACGATCTTTTTTATAGCCATATCTTCTCACCGCAATGCGGACAAGTGATATACTTCCGCTCCTCTGGCGGTGCGACAAAAGCTCCTCCTTCGCTCCGCACAGGCGGTGCATACACTTGTTCCTGCCCTGTTTCGTGCTGATACTTCGGCGCATCGGCAACAGGAGTTGTTGCCACTTCAGGCGTAGCCGTACCATACTCAGTTACCTGAATCGTAGCCTCCTGCGGCGTAGCAATGATCGCCTCCAGCAACTCAGCGTCATAACCCGGTATGTCAAAGTCTCCGCCAAGATCCAGCAGGATGCTGTCCAATACCCCCACATCGGTAAAGCCCATCTCGTAGACCTTGTTATCCGCCAGCATGAGCTTCTTCTTCTCGGCGGCGGTAAGCCCAGATACGATGCACACATCCGCCTGATCCCAGCCCATCGCCTTCATCGCGTCATACATCCCGTTGCCCACAAGGATCTCGCCGTCCTCGGTAACAACCATCGGGCGGATCTGCCCGAACATCTCCAGCGACCGCATGTACTCCTTGAGCTGTTTGTCGGAATGTCTGCGGATATTTACCTTTGTCTTATGCAGTTCATCAAGTCTTTTTTGTACTACCAGCATGTTTTTTCATCTCCTTTGCGCTTTTTCAAGCATTTTGTTTCGTCTGAACTTCTGTACGCATCGTTGCACGATTTCCTCATTCTTATCCAGATGCACCCAAAACATTGAGCGCACTTTGTCGACCTCAAACTCATATGTGTCAAACTGCCTCAGATCAAGATCCTTGCCTTGCCAACAGTCAGAGTTCGGAGTGATGTTGTGATGCGTAGGCATCGCAGATCGTATCTGTCTGGCAAAAATGAGGTTCGGAATCGGCATCATGACCCGTATATTGTTCAGCAGGCAATACATCTTTTTCGCCGTATCATCGTGATTCCATTTCGGATACTTATGTGCGAATTCCTTTTCGTAAAATTCCAAATACGGTCTTATGTGCTGGACAGGCATCACAAGCCCGATCCCCTTGCAATTCTTGTTGAACAACTCCAGATACGGAGTGCTTGCAGGCTTATCCTTAAGGGAATGCGTTTCGTCAGAAAAGAAAGTCCAGAACGCATCAGGGAAATGCTCAACGCACTGTTGTACGATCCCCTTAAAGTTGTTCACAACTATCGCATCATCATCAAGCAGACACACATGCGTATATCCCTGATCAAGCACTTCTTCAATCGTTCTGTTTTTATTCCATTGAGATCCCCTAAGCGCCTCGTCCCACATTATGCTTGATCGCGGCTCATCAATAGAATCGCACAACGCTATGGCATATTTTTCCCTGCTTCGGACAGCGGTTATTCTATACGCGATTTTAACCATCGTTCGATATGCTCCTTTGCTCCCTGAATGTTGTACTGCATCGCTTTTTCGACAATGGACTTGTCGATGTTCCAAACATATTCCCAGCCTTCTGGGATGGTCTCTATGCCAACAGTGTCATTCCAGCAATGCGTTCCATTCACAAATCCGTTCGGATACCAATAGTTTGGGGCAAACTCATATCCCTTGTAATACACAAGCCCCAGAACAAGCTCATGCGTCCAGTCCGCTATCGGGCTGTATCGAACCATCCCTTTTTTGTTCGCTAAGAACTTATTTTTGCCAGTTACATTCCCGTCAATAGTCCGATGCCCCACAAGGATGAAATCCGTTTCAGGATGCAGATCGAACCATTTTTGGAACGTATATTGTGGACCGGTTCTCAACATCAGATCACCAGGTTCTCTGTCTTTGTGATTTGGGAACAACGCTTCTGGATGCGCGGCAAGGAAGTAATATGTTCTCAGAGTATCGATAATCTCACAGTTCTCTGGCATATTCTCCTTGCACCATTGTGCGAACGCAGGGAAATCAAGCTCGGATCTCCCAAAGAACGAAGCTTTGATCCCTGCCAGTTCGCACACATGCCTAAGAGCGGTAGCGTCTTTGCCACCGCTCCAGCCGTATGCAACCTTCTTGCCGCTCGTTACATGCAGGACATCGTTTACTGCCTTGTCAATAGCCGCGTCTACCTCATCCTCGGTCACAATCGATTCGATGTTCGCCAAGGCGTGAAGCCATTCGGAATTCTTACTCGTCTGTTTTCTGCCTATAACTTTCTTCATTCGCTATCTTATCTCCCATAAACATGCCCCTACAAGCGCGCGTAGCGCCCCGTATTTGCATTTTGCGGCAATCTTCGCATATTTTATCATAAATCCGACAAAATCGGCTTACGAGGCTTTTACGCGCTTTTCGCGCCAGTTCCAGCAAATAGCGAACAGAATGCCTGCCCCGACAAAATAGATCCTTATCGATGCCATAAGCGTCCACATGCCCATGACCCCCAGCGGAATGAGCACTGCCCACAGAGCGATCAGCAGGAAGTTAATTGCAAAGCCGATCTTTTTACCGAAAACGATGTAAATACTGTACATCGCGGAGGACAAGGTAGACGTACCGATAATGGTGATCAGGATCGCCTTCAGCATATTCAGAAGCGGTGAGAAATTCGTCCACGCAAGGAAGAATACAATCACCATGTACGCGCCGAACAGGAGTCCGCCATACGTAAATACCTTCTGGATATTCAGCACCTTCTTCGTTCCGTCTGCATTCTTATCGTTATAGTTCAGGATCTCGAAAAAGTAGGGATACGTGAATGGACCGGGTAGCAACAGAATCGCCTTCCAGATACCCTCCTTCATTGCAGGAGCGGTAGTGCCAAGCACGATGTCAGTACGCATGTTGCCTCGTGAATAGATAATCGCCGCGATGGTAACAACAACAGCAAGCGCATACACGATCAGCCAGCCGAATCCATCGGTAAGCACGTTCCGTATCATACCGAACTTGATCAGGATGATCAGGAACAGAATTGCTGTTGCGTATGCAACAATCTTACCGCCCGTCTCTCCTACCGCAGTATCCGCGAACACAGTGACTACGCCGTTCATGGACAGCCATGACTGGAACACGCACATAATGCCGCAGATAATCCCCATCACCTTCGAACAGAAAACCTCGCGCACCTTCGGAATCCTGATCGCAATGAGTCCGAACACAATGCAGGCAAGCACGTTGCCAGTGACCCAGATCAGGGAAGGAATCACGCCGAGCTTCTGCGTCATGGTAACTCCGTTCATCAGTGATCCGATCCCAGCCCACGTTGCGCACACACTCAGCGCGTAATACATCGTGGGGTTTTCCTGAAACCTTGTTTTGATGTTCATTTTTCCTCTTCTCCTTTTACTTGCAATGCCCCTACAAGGCTCACATTTGCCCCGTAAATCGATTCTGAGGCATCCTGCGATAATTCTATGGCGCACACAGCCTTACAGGAGCTACATTTGATTTCGAGTCGGACAGGAGCGTTGCCGCTCCCATCCTCAAGTTTGAACAGCTTATGTCCGCAGTTGCGGCACTTGATCCAGTTGTATTTCGTAATCATTTCGTGATAATCCCCTTCAGTTCATCCACATCCTTGTGCAGGATTCCAGTCGCGGAGAAGTAAACCACCTTCTCGCCCATGATGCTGGAAAGCATCTCAGAGATCTTGTTCGTATCGTTGATCTCGTATTTCATAGCGTGTCCGTATCCAGAGCGGTATTCCGCATACGGGCATCTGCTGTACCAGTCAAAGCCGATCACCCGGAAGAACCCAGTATGCGTAAGCGGAAAGCTGATCCGCTTCAGATCGAGTGGGGCGTTTGCCGCCTTCACCCTTACACATAGGATGTCTGCGGAATTGCTGGATGCATAAGACTGCATCGCGTAAAGGTTAAACCTGTATCCCTGCATTTCCAGTTCGATCAGTGCCGCCAGCATCTTCTGCCCTGCGCTGATGATGTCATCACTGCTCGTACTCCAGCTTGCCGTGCTGTCATAGCAGATGTTGATCACCTTCGTCTTGATAGGCTTGATCGTAGTATTCACCATGCAGTTCGGAACGCCCTGCATCGCCAGCGGAACAATCGGTTGAAATCCAACCACATCGTTCTTGAACGTGATCCGCTTGCCTTGCCCACTGAAGTGCGCCTTGAGGCTGTCCTTCATCTTGTCAACAGTGGGCTGATAACCAGTCCGCATGAGTTCCAACGCTTCATCGTAACTCTGAACTCCGCAGAAATCAGGATCTACCTTGTATCCGTTCCTGAAATCGTGGAAACTGCTGTTCGTTACCTCCCTGCGCTCAGAAAGCGCCACAACCTCGTTCGCATTCGAGAACACCTCGATGCATCCACTCATGTTTTTGTACTTGTATTTCTTCAGCTGACTCATTTCCTTGACCTCCTTTAGGGTTCTTTTCTGTAAACATTGTATCATGCGCTCATCGCGTTGTCAACAGTTTTTGTACATCAGTGGGTTTTCTTGTTCAGGATCTCCTTGAAAGCGGCGGAGTATTTACCGAAACCGCCTAGATCATTCACCATCACGCTCATGTCATCCTTGCCCAGCGACTTGATGAGGCAGGTATCCAGCACATCCTCTGCACTCATGCAGGAGGAAAGTTTTGCCATTCTGCTGATCGCGCGGTAGGAAACCACTGTCTGGATTCCAGCCTTCTGTACTGCGCGTCTGAACGCTCTGCAGAATCCGAGCAGTTCGTCATCACCGTTCGCGCAAGCTTCCTCGATGTTCTTATCGTAATCGATCTGAACCATCGCAAAGCGGTCAAGGCTTGCCGCGTCAAGCTGATTGCGTCCTACGTAGTTGTAATCAGCACCGCTTCCGTAGGTGTTGCCAGCGGCAATCACTCGGAAGTTCTCGTGGGCTTCCACATATCCTATCGGAGCAGGGAAGTCGAAATACCTGTTCGCAATCGCCGCGTTCAGGATGATCAGCACTTCAGGAATGGATGCGTCCATCTCATCCAGCATGAACACGCCGCCGTTTTTGAACGCCTTGTAGAACTGGCTCTCGTGGAAATTCCCGTTAGCATCGGTGAACCCAGTAAGCTTGTATTCCTGAGTAACAGCGTTGGTAAAGTAGAAGTTCAAACCAAGCGTCTCAGCGATCTGCTTGCAGATCACGTTCTTGCCAGATCCTGCAGGACCAGTGAGGAACACAGGCTCATTCGCCGCAACGAATTTCAGGACAGTTTCGAACTTGCTGTGCAGGACGCCCTTCAGCTCGGTTTTCTTCTCCCCGAACTGGAATTCGACCTTGCGAGTGATCGGTCCATAGTTCTCTGCAATGAACTTTCTGCAGTCATCCTGCAGGCTCTTGCTGACCGATTCCTTGATCTCGTCCAACTTCATCTGCGAGAGCATGTTCGTAACCACTCCGCCAAGGAAGTTGAGTGCGCTCGTCTCATTGGACTGAGCCTGTGCCTGAGCCTGCTGGACGGCTTCCTGCTTCTTCTGTTCTTCCTTCTTCTCGTGCGCCTGAGCAACAAACATGTTCATCGCATGGCAGAATCCGCGTTCGCCATTCTTCACCGCATCGCGGATGAAGTTTTTGATCTCAAACACGTCATCGTTCGCCGCGTCAAGCGCCTGACACGCCGCGATCTGATTCTTCTCGTTTGAGAACTTGAAAACCATTCCAGTCTGAAAGTTGAAATAGCGGATGATGATGTTAACCTTTTCTCTGCGTTCGTTTGTCATTTCCATGGGTTCTAAGACCTCCTTTGTTTTATTCTGTCTACATTATAGCATGGTCTGCGCGGCTTGTCAACAGTTTTTTGACAAAAATTTACAAAAATTTTCAGGAGAACATGTCCGCCCTGTAATTCCTGCGCCTGAAAGACTTTTCTGCGGCATCGGAGAACCTGATGTTCTTATAAACAATGCCCGATGCTACCCTTCCCTTCTCAGGAACTTTCTTTGCGATCTCAGTAAAGAACTTCCTGCTTGTCATGACATATTCATTATTCGTGTTTGCCCACGCAGTATATACCGCATACAACTCATTCGCTGGTATGGACTCCTTCGTTGTGTAATCCACAACGATGCAGGACTCCATAAAACTGGCAAGCAGATCCATCTCCGCTTTGTATTCATCCGTGGACTTCCTGACGCTCTTAGGAGGCTCGATACCTTCCTTGTAATACATCATGCATCCGTCAACCGCCCACTTCATGATCTGCGGCATTTCCTCGCGGAACTTGTACTTCAACTGCTTGTCTGGCTTCTCGATGTTTACCTCAAACGGAATCAGCCTGATCCTGCGCCAGATGCCCACATCAGTGCCACGAATGACGGGTTTGTGGTTTGTCGCCACCCAGATCTTGAACTCTGGCGTGTACTCAAACTCGTCCCCAAACAAGAATCGGCATGTCACCTTTCCACCGCCAGTGAGCTGTTTGACAAGCCCTTCATTCAGTCTCACGCCTTCAGTGGGTTCTTCAGTGGTAACAAACCTTGCCGACTTCAGCCGCGCAATATCACTGTTCGCACCGCTTCCGCTGTCTCGCTTCATCATGATCGTTTCGGGCTGGGCATTGCTGGCGTAATCACCAAGCATATCCGCGATGGTCTCCACAAATGTGCTCTTGCCGTTGTTCCCGATGCCATACAGGAAGAAGGCACACTGTTCTTTTACCGAGCCTGTAAGCGAGTAGCCGATGCACTTCTGTAAATACCTCTCCAGCTCCTTATCACCATTTGTGATTTCCGACAAGAACTTCAGCCAGCGCTCAGGCTTCTTTCCGCTCTTGTTATCGTACTCACAATTGCAGATCTTCGACATCATAAAGTTCGGGTCATGAGGGATCAGCTCTCCGTTCCTCAGGTTCACAATCCCGTTCTGACAATTCAGGTAATCCGAATACGTATCAAGCTCATCGATCAGGACGGGTATACCATCCAGATGCTGTGCCTCAAGGATCATGTTGCACTTCCCTGCGGAATTCGCGGTCTTGTTGGCAAACCTGAGCTTTATCTCCTGCGCCTTCTCGTCCTCGGTGGCGAACGCCTCGCGCTTCAAATCATCCACAACAAGATCCGCCAGCTTTTTGATCTCACCAGTGTCATCAAACCGCCAAGCCTTGCCAGTCCAGTACATCCACTTCTTACGAGTGTATGAGAAACGGATGCTGTTTTTGTACTTATCTCTCAGCCGCTGAGCGTTCCCCGTGTCAGTCATGTCATACTGATTTCGCGGAATGTCCTTCCTGCCAGTACCGCCGTCCTTGAACATGCCTATGGCGAGTTTGGTATCATCCTCCGTCAGCTTCGGTTCGTAGACTTCTGTGCAATTCAGGCACGCCTTCTGGATAGTGATCTGTCCATAGGTCAGGCTTCCGCGCCGCTTGTCCCACTTATCACGGAAAAGCCCAGATGTGCGGAAGATCCTATCCATTTGTTCTTCATTCTTCTGTGTCCAGAACGCCAGATGATTGCAGAACGCCAGATCCGCTTCGGATTGACTCGAGTAAAGACCCTCCCATGCGCCTGAGTACAGGAGCTGGAACAGTGCGCCAGTCTTACAGTTTCGCGCCTTGTCGATAACATCCTGATCATCCAGATCAATTCGCTCTATCTGTTTCGGTGCCGCCTTCGGGATCTCAGAGGACAAATACTTGCTATGCAGGATCTTGATTGCCTCCGTGCAGTCGCGGATCTCAGAAAGTTCCTGATTGTAAAGCTTGCCAGTCATAATGAAATATCGGCGTTCCGAATACATTTCCACGTTGCCGCGCCTGCGTGCGCCTTCAGGGAGTTTTCCCCTGCAGATGATGTGCAGACCATTTCCGCTCTTGCTGTACTCCGTATAGCTGTGCAAGCTCTCTACAAATTCGTCCACAAAGTCCTGATTGTCAATACAATGATCTAAATCAACGCCAAAGTATGGCGGAGCAAACATAAAGCCCACGCCGTCAAAATTGTACCTCTTCACTGCCGAAACAGCGGTCTGGAAGTCCGACCAAGTGGATTGATTATTACTCTGCGCATTTCCGCCAGTGTATGGGTTCTTCGGCAATTTGTCGCCGCCCCAGCAGACCCATTGTTTTACTTTTTTGAGTTCTTCTGGTATGTTTTCGTACATTTTGTTTCTCCTCCTGAGCTTTGTGAGATGCTATCATTGTATCACAAAGCTGTATCTTGTGCAATATGGTATGAACACTTTTTGTATACACTTCTCCGTTTTCTTGCCCATCCGACAAGCATCCCGAAACAGTCTACATAATCGTACACATTGCCCATCTTTTTGCCCTTGAATTTGCGCGCCACCCGCCCTGAAGATTGAGTCACAGTCACTTCATCCTTCTTCGGAGTTGTCATGAACACATTGTCAAGGCATGGAATGTCAAGCCCCTCTTTAGCCAGAGCGTATGTAGCCACAATCACATCCGTCTGACCATTATTCATGCCGTCTATTGCCTCTGCTCGAGCCTTTTTATTCGCATTCCCGATCAGCAAGCTTGCGTTCGTTCCTTCCTCGGTAAGCCATTCATGCAGGAGGCGTGCGTGATCTACCCTCTCTGTAAGCACGAGGGATCTGCCGCCGATCCTTCGGATGTCCGAGATTATTTGCCTGTTCCGCATGGCATTGTTTGTGAGATCGGTTATCAACGCCGAGTAGATCAGTGTGCCATCCCCTTCGAGAACATAGTCAATATTCGGAACGTATCCAGTATCAAGGAAATGCACAGATACTGGACAGAGATTCGCCGCTACCTGTTCCCGTGTCACTTCGTATACCTTCGTGCCAAGCAATGCGAACATGCATCCGATCATACCGTCAGCACGGGTAGGCGTTGCCGTCAGCCCGAACTTGTATCTCGCTCTCAGCGCGGAGATCACCTTCCAAAACATCTGAACCTTAGCTGGGCTTCCGACACAGTGATGCGCCTCATCAACGATCACTGTGTCGAACGTGTTCTCTACAGTGCTCAGATCCATCTTATACATCGTCTGCACAGTGGCGAACGTAATCACCTTCCCGATGTCTACCTTGCCTGCCGTAATAGTGCCATAATCAGAAGCGGAAAGACCATATACGCTTCTGGCGCGATCCATGCTCTGATTCAGAAGTTCGCCAGTATGAGTCAGCCATAGCGCCCTTCCGCCGATGCGTGCCGCGATCTCCAGACCGATCTGAGTCTTTCCGCTTCCACAAGGCGCAACTATGATTCCGCTCTTTTCCTTACGAGCGGCTTTTAGTGCTTCTTCCTGATAATCATACGGAGTGATGTTGGATTTGTAATCGAACGGCTGAAACTCCCTGCTGACCTTATCGATGATCTTATCAAACAGGAACCTCCTATCCCTGATGTATGGCAACATGCCGAACGGGATGCCAACCTCATCTCCTCTCCGCCACATCAGGCAGATCGTACGCGGAGTGTTCCCAGTCCACAGCCCCATCCGTTCCTTCTTGATGTATTCAGGATTCGCAAACGTAAGAGCGTGCGCCAGCCTGCTTACCATATCCTTTGTGGGATTCCGTATAACGATTTCTTTTCCAACTTCGCAGATCACTTCTTCAATACCTCTTTCAGTTCTTCGATTGTTCCTGAGAAATAGTTCTTGCCATAAAAAGCGCTACCTTCAGCGATCTCTATGTCTACCATGCCGTCTCCGTGCATATAAACTATCACGGAACCCTTCCAGCTTTGTGCGCTTGCTCTTATCCCTGAAACTTGCGTGCCCTGCCTCGATGCGGCAGTTTGTCCAGATCCTGAAACTTGTCCAAAAAACGTGCTCATTTTCTCTCCTCCAGATCGTAACTTCGTTTGCCTCGTGTTTCATCCGCCAGAACCTTCGTATAAGGCAGATAGATGATTTTTCCGTCATGCAGGATCACGAACCCGCATGACAAGTTCTCTCCAGCTTTTGCGCGGATCATATCGAACGCCATGCGCTGATTTGTTTCTATGCGATCATATGAGAACCTCCTGCTCTTGCATGTCTTGCAGTCTATCGCAAGAACCTTGTCTCCCCTGATCGCTATCACATCAAACGGCTGTGCGCCGTAACTGTTCGGAGACAGGAAGTGAACCCACCATCCGTCTCGCGCCAGCCTGTCACACACCAGTTTTTCAAAACTGCTTCCGATCCTTTTATTACTCTCCATCAAAATCGGCAGAGGATAGTTAACTATCCCCTGCCGCCTCCTTTCGCTTGTCAGAACTCAAAAGGTACTTCGTCCTTCATACCTTCAGGAACTGGCATCCACTGATCCGTAGGGATCTCAGGCTTGCTTCCACCGAGTAAGGACTTGAACTCGGGAAGTTCTCGCTCAGCCGCAGATCCCTTCCGCAGATAGTAGTGCAGACGCGCCTTTCCATCGTCATCGTGCTTGATCTGTGCCGCACCAGCTTTGCCAGTGTATGACGCAAGGTCAAAGTTTCCATCCTCGATCCCGAACGCATCGAACAGCTGTGTCAATTTTCTGTTCGTGATCTCAGGACGATCAGGCAGGAACGGGATGAAGTCCCAGAGCAGACGATTCTGTCCGCTTACTTCCAGCTTGATCACAAGCATGTCATTCCCTGCGTTTGAAACTGCCTTCTCAGCAGAATCGATTTTCACGCGGTATCTCCCTGCAGGAATCTCGTCAAACGCTTTTTCTTCTCTCTTAAAAACCCAAGGCATGTTATTCATCCTCCTCTACTGATTCTGATTCTTTCACACATTCCAGTTCTACCTTGACACTCTTCGGTTCATCCAGCCCCGCAAAAAACACTTCCAAAAACGCATGCAGGTCATCGAGCGTTGCGAACTCGAATCTGAGTGTGATGTAAGACTTCGAAATCATGACAGTCCACTTCATTCTTTTGTTCCTCCCTGTTTGAATTCTTCTACTTTGCAGACCTTTCGGTCATCGATCTGATTCTTTGCGTACATGTTCTGAGTTGCCTCCATGAGCAAGCCGCGTTCACCATCCTTGTTCACAAGGATCTTCGCCACCAAGTCGCACAATCCGCAGATGTTGTCCACGATCTTCGCGCTGATCTTCGGATATAAGCGGCTGTAACTGCTCCCGTCTGGATTCTGGAACTGCTCTACAGTCTCCCAAGCCGTCCAGAAAATGTTCTTACCCCAGCGCTTCATGTATCTCAGGCTGTTTACGAGCTTGAACTGCATTACCTGATAATCTCCCTGAGCAGGAACGCCCCTGTTCTTGCCCTTCGCGCCGAGTGATGACAGAATGCATCGCTCCAGCTCAGAGATGTTATCCACGCAGATGTTCTCGTAATCCAGCTCACCCTTCTCGAACTTCTCATTCAGCGCCACCAGAGTGTTAGTCCAATCCTCGAACGTGTTTACGTTGTCGATCTGGATGATGTCAATCTTCGACAGATCCTTCACGATCTCCAGTTTGGACATTGCGTTAACAAATGTCCTGTCCACATCAAGGATCAGCGTTCGTCCTTTGCTCTGCTCCGCGATGATTCCCAGCGCAGTGGACTTCCCCACTCCTGGTGCGCAGTAGAACAAAGCAGTCATTGGTCTTTCCTTGTTCATCATTGTAGCAAGGCTGATTGTTTCTCCCATTTGTTACTCCCTTCTTTCGAACCCGATGTATGTCTCATCAGGATCATAGTGCTGGCAGATCGGTGCATATTCGCACATTCTGCCCCAGTGATTGCAGTAGCTCGTGTTCCTGTAGAACAGCTTGCATCCATCCATCTCGTCTACAGTCATCGCAAGCATTTCCCTGAATTCGCGCAGTTGCTTCCACGGGATCTCGATCACTGCCATCGCGATCTTGCTGTCCGTGTCCTCGTCATACCAAGCCTCGCATCTTGCGGCGAACTCCTCGTCAGTCTCCTTCTGCTTCTGCCTGATCGTAGGCTTCCTGCACACAGTGTAGTACGCCTTGTTCGTGTCATATGCCAGCATGTATGTCATCAGTTGCTCATCCATGCTACGCATGTACCAGTATTCTTCGTTGATCTCGCCGCTTGTTGTCTTGTGCTCGATCAGTGCGCCATCCTTGTTCAGAGCGTCCACCCTGCCGACAATGTTGTCACCCATCTGCGTATGGAAGTTGAACCACTCCTCTACAGCCACAGGATTCAGCTTCGGCAGGATGTACTTCTGAAACGCCTTCGCCATTGCGGTTGTCTTAGGATCATCGTGTTCGAACGGCTCTCCGTGCAATAGATGCTCTATCTTGTTATGATAGCTCGTGCCAACCTCAAGTGCCTCAGCCTTCTGCACAGGCGTTACCCCGTAAATGTACCTCAGCTCATACATCCGCCTGCAGGACTTGTATGTCTGGATCGCGGTATTACTGCAGTTCATCGAGTAATCCCTTCAACTTGTTTTTGAGTTCTTCCAGCTCGTTGATGTCCTTACCCATGTCCTCGCGTGCCTTCTTCGCAAGCTCTGTAATGTGCGTGTCATCGATTCCGCTTTCAAGCGCCAGCTTGATCAGCATGTTGCCCTCAGAGTTATCGGTCAGCATCTTAACAAAGTGCTTTGCCGCCTCTTCGTTCTCTTCCTTGATGCCCTCAACGATCGCCTTACAGATCACACAGAGATCTGCGGCAAGAGTGCCGAGTTCACCCCGAAGTTCCAGTACCGATACGTGTCCATTGTTTTCTTTTACGTTGATCATTTTTGTTCCTCCCTTAAGATCATGTCAAGCTTTGCTTGTGTTTTTACCTGAACGAAATATCGTTCACGAGTTTCGATGTGATTGATCGTTGCGCGGCTCAAGCCGCAAAGTTTTGCCATCTCGTCCTGAGTGATTTTGTGCTTTCTTCGGTACTCAACCACTCGCTCCTTATATTCATTCACATTTTCTACCCTCCTTTCTGTAGTGTAGGATGTATGATAATGATGCATTTTCCCTTATTTGTATATTTTGAAAAAGTTATGAAAAGAATAAATAAGGGAAAATGCAGGATCTATGCTACATCAGAAGTCGCACTCGGTCAGGATCGGCTGGACTCCTCCTTCCTTCAGGAAGGCGCACTTGATGTAATTTCGGATGTGCTCCACATCCTGATCTGTGAGATCCGTTTCGTTGCCATCGCTATCATGATTCGCAAAGACGAGTGTGCCGACAAGCATTACGTGCTTTTCACTATTGATTGCGCTAACATAGATCTCGTCCTCAGGCTTCAGGAATCCCTCGTCATCAACGATGATGTCAAAGTACCTTCCGCCGATCTGCCTGCTCACGATGTCGATTGTGTTGCATCGTATCGCGGAGTAGTAATCCTGCAGGCAGTTGCAGTCCTTTTCGTATACCTTGCAGTCATCTACATCCAGAACCAGCATTCGTGCCATCACAGTTCTCCTTTCTTCACACCATCGGTCAGCGCAGAACCGAGTCTGACCAGCAGATCAAGTGCTTTCTTCGCATCACCAGCGCGTGTCACAAGGATCGCGCCGAGTGCGCCGAGGAATACCCCGTCATCCATGTCCTCGGTAAGTTCGAGGAAAAAGCCAGCGGCATGCGCCGCCATGAGTTTCTGAGCCTTAAAGTCCTTTGCCATGTGTTGTTTCTCCTTCTCCCCGTAGCCAGATAGGTCAGCGTGTTTTCTTATTTTATCAGCCTCTGATGAACCCGCATCCAGTGATGCCCATCGGATAGGTTTCGTATTTGCCCTGATCCTTGTTATAAACCCGCGCCGCCCAGTGCTTCATTTCTGTATCCGCAAGACGAGTGAACTCGATGTTGAATTTTTCACCCAAGAAGGTGAATGTGATTCCATCATCGCTCACGCGCTTCATGCCGTTATAGCGTGTTTTGAGTTCGCCCTTGTAAAAACCAAAGCCGCAGTTCGCCAGCCATAAGGTCTGAGCTTCTTCACATGTGAGCTTTGCAAGTGTGCTGTTCTTGATCTCGTTGATATTGATGTTCATTGTGTGACCTCCTTAATGGGTTCTTCATCTTTTCTGGGTTCATTATACCATACGTGTAAACTATTGTCAAGCACTTTTTTACAAAAATTTACACAAAAAAAATGGAGGCAGGTTCGGCACCCCTGCCTCCTATCCCGTGGGGAGAAACAACTGTTAGATCATGACTGCTCTGATCTAACCCAAACATACCATGCATCTTTGTTGATGTCAAGACCTTACTTTGCGTATCACTGCGGCATAAAGCCTCGGCTCGATTACTTGCAATGTGGACATCAATTCGTCAACTATAGCCCACATTGTGTTTGCGTCCTTTCCTTCGATGAGTCCAGCAAACTCTGTGTCACTGTAATAACTCACAGTGTCTGGCTTGCCTGTATCGAACGAGTATTGTGGCACTTCCTCGATCACTGGATGATCCTTTTCGCCATACAGTTCACGCTGGATAGTGAGGAACGCCGCAAGCTTGATGCACGTACTCGCGTTTGGATTGCGAACGCCTTGACACTCGGCAATAGCCTCCTGCAAATCCTTTTCTGTTATCACAAGAGGCTACCTCCTTAACGCATTTCTTCCAGTTTAGTCATAAGACGCTCAGCGTCTTTCTTTGCCTCCGCAGGGAAATCACCCATCATCTCACCAAGAGTCCACATGAAGTCCTCCATGCCATCGGCACTGGAGTATCTGCCTCGGCTGTCTCTGCGTGCATTTCTGCCTCGCGCATATGACGCACGGCTCATGCCGCGATAACTCATGCCAGAAGTGCCTCCGCCGCGATTTTCTCTGCTCATCCTTCCGCTGTACATGTTTTCGTCCATGTCCGAAACGATGTTGCAAATATGGTCAATCGCGCTGGCAAGGTACTTGATGGTCTCGACATCGTCTTTGGAGTATTTCCCGTTCTCGGCGTAGTCACCAAGTTCCTTGATGAGCTTCTCCTTCAGTTCATACAGTTCTTCGTGCATGTCTGCCTCCTTCCTTAGCTTATGCGGTCAATAACAAGGTTACTGTTCTGCACCTCGATAATCGGCGCAGGAGTTACTGTCGGGTCAGATGTCGCAGGAACATTCTCTACAGACAAGCTGAAGCAACAGCCTCTCGGCACTTTGATGATCGCAGTGCTTGTAACATTTCCATACTCGTCTACTGCGGCAGGAGTGTAGATCGCCCTGCTCGTGGGACGAGGTTCGCCATTGACAGTGATCGCCACAGCAATCGGCGTTACTTCGCCGCCTTCTGGAATGGCGATGTTACCATTGTAAGTCACCCTGTATGTAGCAAAGCACGCAGTAGGGCAGTTCACAATGCCGCGCAGAATAAAAATCCCAGTCTCGTCTTCGTGGTAGACCCAGCCGCGATTACAAGGGATAGACGCAGTAAAGATGATCGGCGCATTCAGCGAGACTTCCTGCACCGCATTTGCGAGATATTCAGCCGCCATTGTCAAACCTCCTTACATCGCTCCGCCGCAACCGCATCCGCCATTGTTACACGTGAAGATCGGCTGGCGACCATACACAGGGACAGTACCCACAGGGCAAGAGTTCAGCCGCTCATACAGGGCGTCAACTTCCGCGACCTGACCAGCACGCAGAGCCGCCGTCTGCAGTTCCTGAGAAGCCTGACCGCGTGCGTACAGAAGTTCCTGACGAAGCTGAGCAATGGTATCGTTCTTCGCATCGATTTTGTCATTACAGAGCTGATCAAGGATGCGCTGAGTGCTTGCAGTCTGGCTTGCGATGATCTCGCGCACGCCGTCAGACAGCGCCGCACGATCAGCACAGTTCTCCGTAGCCACAGTGTACTTCAGGTCATTGGTAGCCGTCCGATTGTCACAGCAACACTGAGCAAGCTGAGCCTGCAGGGCGTTCATGCCAGCGGTCTGTGCGGTCTGCGCCGCAAAGCTTCTTTCCAGATCCGCGATAGTGCCTGCATACATCTGCTGGGTGATCGCGTTCTGTGCACCAGTAACCGCCGCCGTTGTGCCAGCAAACCCGTTGCACAGCTGTGTGGAAATGTCTCCGCAACAGCCGCAAAGCTGGGTAGCCAGACCCTGCACGCCGTTCTGGATGCCAGAAAGTCCACCCATGACAGCCGCCTGATCAAAGCCGCGCTGGACAGTTCCGCTGTTCACGCCATCGTTCATAATAATAGGCGCTCCGCCAAAGCCGTTACCAAAACCGCCGCCATTGCCGCCCCAGTTGCCAGACGCGAGTAAGATAAACAGCAGGATGATCCACCATCCGTTGCCATTATCCCAACCGCCGTTTCCGCCAGCATTTCCGCCGCCATACATAGGGTAGCCAAAAGCTCCAGCGGCAGGAGAAACGAGCATAGTTGTGTTCATTCCACCTTCATCGGTTAATGCCATTTTGTTCACTCCTTTGTGTTTTATTTCCCCAAACCGCCTGCGCACTGCGGCTTCGAGTTCACATCTTTCCGCTCAATATCCGCATCAGGGCGTTCGCCGTCTGGACAGCCTGATTGTACTGCGCCTGACTCACCCTTCCGCTATTCAGCATCTGCTGGATCTGCTGTTTCGGGTCTCCGTGGAAATTTTTCCTGAAAGCCTCTATTTGCCCCAATAAGCCATTTACTGGCGTTCCTTGCATATTTCCTTGCAGGAGATTAAAAAGCGGATTCTGAGCCATTCTGCGCCCCTTCCTGAGCGAGTTTGGATAAGAGATCATCCGTCCACTTCTTCAGCTCATCATGTGTGACATATTTGTCCTGAGCCGCCGCTGATGTCTGCGGTTCTCTCACTCGCTCCTTGTAGTCAAAGATCCTCAGCGGCATCGGCATACCACTGTTGTCAGTAGACTTGATGTAAAACGTACTGCTCTCTGCATCCATCAACAGGACACTTTGTCCTGCGCCTACAAGGTAAGACTTCGCTCCTGCTTCGCCTTGTACCCAGACGATTCCAACGTTGTTCTGCGTTGGCGTAACGCTTTGCGGAGCTGGCAACGCGTTGTAATACGTTGGATAATAACCATAGTTCGGCATTACTTTTTCCTCCAGACAAAAATAGGCGTTTCATCCCCAGAATCCCATGTGTCATGATAGTCCCCATCTTTGACACACAGCACATGCGTGCCTGTTCCAAGGATGAAAACGCCTTTGTTGTTTTGTTCAGCGAACTCGGCTACTGTGCAGAACGGGCAAGAACTGCTGACGATATCACGCTCATAGCCAAGGTCATAGAGGCATCGACCCCACACATCGTTGCTTGACGGCATATCGCAGAGCATGAACCCGTATACTGCCAACAGCAGGTAAACATAGTCCCACGGAGTGTCTGTCGCTACAGAGATCGCCCTGATAGTGCAATCTCCTACTCGCTTGTGGTCTGGATTCCTGTTGTCAAAAACAAAAGCCATGTTCTACCTCCTGAACATGGCTTAAGCGTAATCTGTATTCAATTGTTATTCAATGCGCCTGAGATGCTTCTTCGGTGCAACTTTCGTGCACATTATCAAGATCTATTGTGGGCGCATTTTTGATGTCCTGCAAAACCTCCTCGATTGAGTAAGACTTATGCCATTTGAGTCTGATCCTGATTAGCCGCTCCAGAGATGTTGCGTCTATGGGTCTTACCATTTCCCCTCCTGTCAAACCAAGCACAATAGTTATCAAGGCTCGTCTCTACATTGAACCCGTTGCACCAAACCTCGCCTTCTGCATTGAACCGCTCACAGTTCCTGCAGGCTACCTCCTCCGCTGATACTTTGCAAACATCAGCAATGTCCTCTCTTGTCACTTTTGTCTGATCCTCCTTTCAAGTAACCAATATACTGCCCGTGCCACCATCAGGAATGACTTCATTGTGGGCATGTTCTCAGGATGCTTTTCACACGCCTTTAACATATCCTGCAGTTGATCCAACATTTTCATTTCCTCGGTCATCGGCTTGTAGCTTCTTGCGCACTCACTCGATCCAGCGAAAGACGCGTAACTCATCGGTATTCCTATGAATTCGGAATGCCTTTCTACAAGGTCTTTTGTCAGTTCTGCCCTATAGCAATTTGCTGGACACTTCTTCTCATCATAGTCAGAGCAATGCGTAGCATCGTGATTCATTCAGCGCCTTTCCCTTCTTCGATCCGCTCAATCACATCGTCAGCGGTAAGCCAGCCTTCCACTGTATCACCTGTTTCTGGGCGGACTATAGTTCCCATGATTTCAAGCAACCCCCTGTCGCACCCATAACTTCCGTAATGACAAATGGCATCCCACAAATAGTTCCCGTCTTTGTCATGAACCACGATCTGATGTCTGTCTAAATGATTCCCATCTCCATCTTCGTCAATCCGACTAAACGGAATGTTTTTCAGCTTCAGATACGCCTCAAGCTTGTTCATTTCTGTTAGGTCTCTCATTTTTCAACTCTCCTTCCGAAGTCCGTTTCAAACCGAAAGTGTAACGTACCATCAGGGTCACGATCTGCCAACGGAAACACATTGTTATCGTTGCAATACCACTCAAGTACCTCCAGACATCTCTCCGCTGATTCCTTGTCAACCCCAATTTTTGCCGTTATCTCGACTTTAATCTCCGTTGCCTTGTTCATTCTTCGCTCCTTTCCCCATAACTGCAAAAGTCATCATCTGCAAAGTTGTAGCCTATTTCTTCGCCGCCCCTGCCTCTCAATCTAAAGCAGAACTTCTGCGGAGATAACACCTTGCCTTTTCGGTAATACTTGCAGTCCTTGCATCTCACCACAGGAACAGCGTAAATGGTCGGCAATCGCTTTACACCTTCGAAGATTGCTCTTGTCATGCCTTCGCACCAAAACGGGTCTGTTTCCATAATCAAGTCTTCAACCGCCTGTCTGCTGATTGAGTCATTCATTCTTCGCTCCTCTCCGCAGGGATAACAACTGGCGCGGCTTCGATTGCTTTCATCGCGTCCCCTATCGTTTCAGCAACCACTTTGCTGTCCCCTAAGTACATTGGCGATTCCTGTATGTACCAATCGGCAAAACCGCCAATCAACCTACTACGGTCAATCAAATCTCCGTGGTAAGGCAGTTCAACCGCTTCGTGTATTTCAGTAGGATAGCCTCCATAAATATACACCTCGCCTTTGCTGTCAATTCGAAAAATAACATCCTTGTCTTTCGGCATCTTTATACCCTTAATCAGTATGCTCATTCGTACACCTCCATCTTCGCGCCGTCCGCACAGAAGTAATCGTCCTTCACAATGTCCTCACACCTTAGGCAATAATTCTCCTTGAGCTTCGTCACCACCTTCCACTTGCAGTCCTTGCATCTCACTACAGGAACGGCATCAATGGTCGGCAAACCCATAATCTTGTCATAAACTTTACAAAGTTCCTTGCAAATCTCCTTGCTATCATCAAACATATCAAATAATTCTGCATAGGTTTCAAGAACTTCTGCCTTACTTGTCAAATCACTCATTCTTCGCTCCTGTTCCGCTTCTTCTCCCATTGCTTTCTCACCGCCTTGCAGAAATCAATGTGTTCGCATCCGTGTGTCTTGATTGTCTTTTCCTCAAAGAAATCGTCCACATATAGCGTTTCCGTAACAAGCGATAAGTATGGGCAGTCGAGGCATTCGTCTTCCAACTCAATCACAAGTTCTTTCATCCTCGCTCATCTCCGTGTATTTTATTCTTTGTGCTTCCGCTCTCCTGTTCCACGCCTTCCGCGCCGCGTCCTTCGTGAAAAACCACACGCTCTGTTCCACGCATCCGTGAGAACAAGATACTTTCCACATCCCTTTTGGCTGATGAACGATATACCCCGAATAATTTCCACAGAACGGGCAGGGTTTAAGCCTCTCCATCTTCGCTCCTTTCCGCAGGAATGACAACAGGCGCAAGTTCTGTTAGTTGTACCGCATCATTCCATCTCGGCGGTCGCATAAAATCGCTGTTGTTACTCGGTTTAACCTCTTCCGCATACCTTGCCATCAGCGCATCCCTGTCTATTAGGTTTTCGTGGTCTTGCACTGGAATTATATCCTCTGGCGGAATAAAAATAATCCGTTTCCCCCCACATCAAAGCGCCGTTTTCGGCAAGATCGTCTTTTGTTATGTTTTTGATGTAAACTCCCATCAGCCTCTCCTTCCTGCTAACAGTTGCTTCACTTCTTTTGGCGAATAGTAATTACTACAAAACAAGGCGTACTTCTTCTGCACTCTTCTCTTTTTCGAGAGCCACCATCTATAGTTTCTCATTTCAGTTATCTCCGTCCACATAGTAATGCGCACACAAGGCTGATCAGCATGCATGCCGCCGCGAAAAAGTAAAGCTTGCTGTTCCCAGTCTGGAACGCTGTCTCGGCAAGAATTACGCAAGCAAGCATGCTCAGTACAGCCACATATAAAAACAAAACGTGTTTCATAAAACCTCCTTGACGGTCTTTCCGCCTACCGACAGGGGTTACGAATTAGTCTGCCGCTACGAGGTCGACATCAAGATCGAGATCATCAAATACGCCTGCGGTTTCGTCAAACACATTGACCTTCCTGTAGCCAAGATCTTCCAGCATTTCAAGCGCATTCTGCTTGTAACCGAGCCTAACATCAAGGCAGACATATACGCCGTTTTTCCGACTTTCCTGAAGTTCGATTCGGTAGGCAAAGTTCCATGTCATCTGATACCGCCACAGCTCGTAAAAGCTGTTGCGCCATTTGTTCGTATCGCCGCCGTCAAAATCCTTCAGGCAAGCGATCATCCTGAGCGCCTTTCGTTTTTCCATCTTCATGTGTTGTTGTTCCTCCCTGATAATTTTATTCATACTTCGCAGACTCTGTCAATCCAGATAGTCGCGTTTGCATGCCCAAGATAAAGCAGAACTTCATCTTCAACGTTGATGTATTCATCGTTTGCTTCAAGGATCTGATAACCATATTCCTGAAGGTCCTCGATCATCTCATCGAACCTTGTCCAGAAGTTCCCAGCCATATTTTCTTCAAACCATTGTTTCATTTTCGTGACCTCCTTGATGGGTTCTTTTTGTTCTATCTGTGCTCATTATAGCATACGGGAACCTCCTTGTCAACACTTTGTTTTCAAAAATTTACAAAAAGAGGGTGAACAATATGCTCACCCTCTCAGATCTTCGCAAAGAGCCGCTCTTCGCACTTGTATACGATTGTTTTAACTTGCCGCACAGACAGGTCAAACTCTTCTGCAAGACGCTCGTATGTGATTCCATCAAACAGCCTGCGGCGCAGGATAGCCCTGTTTCTCTCGGCATTTCTGCCGATGATCCACTCGTCTATCGCTTCGTCTATCGCCTTTCGTGATAGATCACTTCCGAGCCTTCCTGCGCCGTACACGTCTTACATTCCCGCCCTTCGCTTTACTTCTTGTCCTCGTTCTCCTCGAAACTATAATCCTCGCCATTGCTTATGTCTCCGTCATGACCGATGTAATTGGCATTACCTCGATCTCCAGCATCAACAACGATGTCACTGCTTTCGTAGTCATACTGCATCCACGCGTAAAGCCAGCCCAAATTGCTCAGGATCAGTGCCGCAACAAGGATTATCGTCAGGATGAAATTGCGCTTTTGTCGCCGCTCAGCTCTCGCCATTTCACTCTCGTACACAATGTACGGCACAGTCACATTTTTCTCGTCTACCATTTTTGTTGTTCCTCCTGTGGGTTTATGCATTGATCATAGCATACACAGGAAGGATAGTCAATTGTCACCAAGAAGCTTCTGTCACATCTTTTCGGACATAAACAACAACAATGTCGGCATCAATCTTTCCGCCAGATCCCGATGCCCTGTAAAAGTTTACCGCGATCCGGTCTTCATCGCCCCAGCCAAAAAACGGAACAACCTGCGCAAGCGCGGAATTGCTAACATATGCAAGCCGTACATCAATAGGGCGATACCCTGTTTTAGCAACAGACTGCGCCCGCTGAAGAGCTCGCGTACCGGGAGTACCTGAATTGATCGTGATGTTCCTGAACGGGATCTTACGGAAATAGAACATCGCATCGCTGATAACGGGATCAGAATCTAAGGCAACCGCAGTATGACCAGTTTTCCACAAGATGTCACCTCTCTGTATGCCCTTGCCGTTACTCAACATCTCCTTGTCAGTCAGTTTTACAAAGGCGTTTGTGGACATCAAGATTTCATCTTCTTTCCACGTTGTCATCGTGCGTAGCCGTTCATCCTTGATTCCTGAGAAATATACGCAGACACCGACTTTAGCCGCGCAGTCCGTGTTGACGAGGGTGTCAATGTCCATCGGGTCGGTTGTCCCTTTCGCTTTCATCGCATCAAACAACTGCGTGTTGCCCGACCAAGAGTAGCCGATATAGTTGCCGTTCGCAACCGCCCTATAAGCAATCGTAGCGATGCGCTCGGCAACCTCTCCGTCAACGGCTCTGTAAACAGCCTCCCATCCGCCGTACCAATCGACAATGTTGAGTTCTCCGTCAAGATTCCCTTCGGGCTTCGTACGGCTTGCGCCCGTCCTCCGCTGATTCGGTGCCTTGCCGTATTTCGTGCGATTCTCCGAGGACGAAGCCTGTGCAATGCGAATCATTTTTCGTCTTCCATCCCTTCATGCAGTTCGGCGGTCTTGTTGTAGTTTAATGTGCTTATGCCGATGCAGGCACCGATGAATAATCCGAGCGCAAAGCAGGTGGTCTTCACTTCTTCGATGTAAGGTAGTCCCCACGCCGCGCCAATTGTTGCGTAGAACGTGCCGAAGGCGTTCAGGAAAATCAGCGAAAACCATTTCAGGAAATCGTACGCTTTGTTTGATAGTTTCATATTTTCCTCCTTATTTCTTTTCAACGACATCAAGCCGTCTGTTAACACGCTTTAATTCCGCCTCGTGAATCGCTACAGTTTCTTCGCACTTGTACATTCTTTCCACAAGGGAATTGTGCTTTTTAACCTCCTGCCGGAGTTCTTCGATCCGTTCATTCTGAACCGCATTGCTACGGCTGTTCGAATACAGAACCCCTGCGAAAGCGAAAGCACCAGTGATTATCGCGACAATGATTGATTCGGTCATTTTTCCGCCTCCTCTTTGGCAAGAGATTCATAGTACGCTCTCCGTTCGGCTTCCAGCTGTTGCTGTGCCACATTTGCGGCTTCAGCGGTAACGCCTTTCAACACCTCAAGGGCAACAAACGCAGGCAATTCCGCCTCATTCACCGCTTTCACAATTGCCTGTAAAAACTCTTCCCTCTTAACACTTAAAGGCTTTTCCATAATTACTTCTCCTTTTCTTCCTCGGTTTTAATGGCTTCAATCGCCTCCCTCGCTTCCGCTCTTGCGGCAAGCAGTTCGGTGTTGTCTGCGCTTCTCTTTGCCGTGCCAAGCAACTGTTCTTCTATCGCACGGAGCGTGTCTCGATCGGACTGAATGATGAATGTTTCGTACCAGTCCATCTCACCGAAAGGGTATTCCTCAATCGGCGGCAGATGGTATTTCTCTGCTAATTCTTTGGTAATCATCTCGTTCTCCTTTACGATGCCGCCGTTCCCATCGCGTAGATTTCCACGCCGAAGGAAGCGTTTCCGCTGACAGGTCGGTATGCTCTATAACCGCCACATTTCGTTGCGGTCTGCTGATGGTCGGATGACATCAAACTCACCCACGCCGACCCAGAAAGCGGAGTTGCCACCTCATAAGGTGCGCCCGAAAATGCAACGGGGTAGTCTATATAACCGACTTCAGGACTATAGTAACCTGTCCCCCACGCGGAGAAGGACTTCGAAGCAATCGCAATCGTTCCCCAACACTCAAGCCATCCGCTTGCCCACTTCCTGTAACGCCACACACCCGATGAGCCGTGCGCGATTACGCGGTCGGTGGTGTTCTTCGTAGTTAAGATGGAATACGATTGTGCGCCACCCGATGTGTCTGCATATTCAAGCTCGTATTTCAGATAGTAATTACGACCGTTGTTATATGCGCTGTCGGTTGTGTTGACAAAATAAAGATGATTGCTCAACGTGCCAATAGACCAATCGGATGAGTAACCCTTTACGCTTACAACGGGATGATACCTGTTCATATCGGCTGGCTGAACCTTGCTTATAAGGGACGCATAATACCTTCCAGTGTTCCAACTTGAGTCACCCGATGAACGGATTTTTACTTGTTCTGCGCCGCTTGATGACAACACAAACATATTTGCGTTTGTGCCGTCAAAGCGCAGACGCGCTTGACCCGATGCGTTGTAGAAGCTCAGCCCGTCAACCGTTTCGCGCACACGCTCTACTTCGCTTGTGTCATACAGGCGTAGACTGCCGCCTGTTGTGTACGCCGATGCGGAAAGTTGCACAGTCTGTTTTTCGGCAGAATTGTACAAAAAGACATCACCATACTCAAGGTACGTGCGCTTCTTTCCGTTCGAATCGTACTGCCAAAACTTTCCCTCGCTATTGAGATGCGTTCTATCTACGTTTGCCGCATCATATAAGTGGATGTCTCCGTATTCAAGATAAGTGCGGAGTTTTTCGTTCTGGTCGTACTGTTGCAGTTTTCCCGTTCCTGTTAATGCTTGCCGCTTTACTCCGTTTTCGTCATACGCAACAACGCCGCCTTGGTGAACTAAAAGCCGCAACGTGTTTGAAGAATTTTCAACGTAATCGTCATAGTAAAATTGACCGCTTGCTTGGAGTATTACTGCTTTCTCAAGGTCTGTGTTCCAAACACGATACTCAAGCGGAGAAAACGCATTTTTCCATTCGTTGTTTTGGAACTTGATGACATCGTAGGTCTCGCTTGCCGTTGTGATATTTATTGACCCATCTGTAATATCAAATGCGCCCGTTACCATATTCCAGCTGTTCTTCCCTGCCGCATCAGCAAGCACGCCAATCTTTGCAAGAGCGGCATTAAGCGTCCCAGCTGTAATAAAATCCGCGATGAAGTTCGAATCAATCGTCCAAGCCGTGGAGAACGGTCCCGAATAGCCGCTCGTGGAAAAACCTATTCCGTTCTGATTAAGGCGAAGAACGTTTGTTGCTGTTGCCTTATCATCGGTGTCCATAATCAGGATCTGGAACGGCTTTCCGTTGGCATCTCTGTCAAGTACAACGTACCCACCATTCGCACCGGTAATCAGGTCAGTTGCATTTTCCACAGCCTCTGCAAGAGCAGACGGAAGATTCTGTTGTAATGTTTCTTTCATCTGCGCCGCAGTCGCGGAAACTGTATGCATGATCTGCTCAAGATCGCTTCGCACGCTCCCGATTTGCACAGATGTATATTTCTCCTGCAGGCAATCATATACAGTTTTTGCGATCCTCGCAGTAGCACTCACATCAAGCGGCTCGTAAAAGATGCTCACAGTATCGCCCAGATTTAGCGTTTCCAGTAACTGCAGATTTTCGTAGCCAGTGTACTGCGCCAAATGCTCAAACGATACCTTCAGGTTGACTTCAGGAACGCCAAGCCTGCTCTGCGCTACATAGCGTTGTGCCGCCGCTCTGAGATCTGCCTCAGTAGGCTGATCCTGAAAGCTTTCAGTAAAGTCTTTGACGATTGTTCTGCGGAAAGAATAGGCGTCCGCGTATTGCCCTTCTATAACAACTTCAGGGAGGCTGACAATCGTGCCATCCATTCCTTCCCAGTACGGAACAACTCCTGTGATAATTGATCCGAAATCTTCACTCTGTTCAATATCAGTTATATTTTTGCCATAACGTAGTTCAACTCCGCTATCGACTCCGCGCCTGCCCCACAGCTTGATGGCGTAGCCATCATATTCATACTCGCCGCCGTAAACATCAAGAATGGAGCCTTCCATTCCGCCGAGGACTTTCCCAAGGGATGCTGGCTTTGTCAATGAGAAGTTTGCGGTTACAGTCTTGTTCGTCCAGAAAGAAAACGGACTTGTTTCTGCAAGATGACTCGGCAAACTATTCAGCGTTTCAGTCAACGATCCAGCAGTAAATGGAGTGACAGGAATAAACGCCGTTCTTTGAGAGCCAACATGTCTGGCATATACTGTAACCAAGCCATTCATGGGTCTTGTGATTTTATAAATCTGATACGGCTGTGCTGACTTTCTATACTCTGGCTGTACGTATACAATCCTGTCATTTGCGAGATCTGCGTAGCGGATGCCAGTGCTGGGATAAATCATCGTCAGCTCATCTTTGCCATTTATAACCCGTGAAACAGACACAGAAACCGCGTCCGCAAGAGCGCCAAGCCCTTGCGTAGCAAACGCAGTTTCATTTGCTTCGTATAGAATCGGGATCATAATTTCCACCACCTTCCAGTGACTTCACAACGAGTTACGCCACCAGTCATTGAAAAAGTCGTATCGCCTGACGGCAAAACGGGAAAGCCCTGCGCCCCAAGAGCAACTTTGTTATTACAATTCACAACTCCATTGTAGCAGTTCATTGTTTCGCAGTCAATATCGATGTATCCATCAATTCCAGTGAGCGTAATAATTTGATTCCCAACAGTTACTGTTCCATCCCCAGATCCATATACTCGTATAAGTGGTCGACTTCCGAATGGGGTTGGATTTGTAATTGTTCTATTCGCAGTAGATCCATTCTTTGCCATTGAAACAACAGTTTCGCCACTCTTCAGGAATCTCTGCGGCTTGCAGTCAAAAACAATTTGCGCCTTGCCAGTCAAATTATACGCGGAAGTCTCAAAAGAAATCGTATCGGAGACCCTTGCCATCCTGAAATGATCAGGATGGTAGGTATCTTCCAGCCGAGCATACCCAATCACTGACAGAAGCCAGTTGCGAACCGCCATAGCTGTTTCGGCAAAGTTCTCCATCGCCACAACGTTATACGAGATCTCGCTATTCAAAAATCGCCCGTTGTCTCGCACTAAGTCTCCATTCCTGCCAGATATGGAAACCTTTGTTACATCCCTTTGGGGTGCTCCGAAAGTGTTCTGTCCACCGACATATAAGCCGATTGTCTCGCTCGACACTCCGTTAAAAGTGAATGAGTTTATCATGCAAACACCGCCTGTTCCTGCGTATAACCAAACGCAATTTTCTGCGACACGATTTCCGCAAGCTCTTCAACGTCCTGACCTTCCGATCCGTAGACATTGATTACGAGACCGCCTCTTCCTGCCGCTGTTCTGCTTGATCCGTTTACGCCAGCTGTGAAATCAAGGTCACCGTCTGTCGCACCAAACACATCATCAGCCATTTCCTCCGTTGCCTTAACCGCAACATCGGCATAATCCTCAATGCCTTTCGCAAGACCTTTATCAAGCATTTCACCTATGCCAGCAAACACCCTTGACGGGGAATGGATGCCGAAGAAGTTCTTGATACTCGATACGACACCGCCGAAGAAGCCAGAGATTTTTTCCCTGAGCCATTCTCCGACATTTGAAATGCCCTGCCACAGACCTGAAATAAGCTGTCCGCCCATCTGAAGCATCGTAGGAATCGCTTTGCCGATTCCTTCATAAAGCGACTTCATTATTGTCGCAAGTCCGCTTGCTAAAGCTCTCAGGATTTTCGGCATATTCTCAATCAAGGATGTGAACAGTTTAACACCAGCTTCAACAATTACTGGACCTGATTCAGTAAATGCATCAACAAGGCTGTCAATGATCTGCGGTATTGCGTCCACAATCGTATCGATAATGAAGGGCAGATTGTCCACCATAGCAGTAAACAGCTGTATCCCAGCGTCAATCAGCGCAGGCACAAGTTGCGTTATTGCATTAGTGATGCTCTTTACGATCTGCGGCACTGCTTTGACAATTGTATTGATGATCTGCGGAAGCGCAGTCACCAAAGAGGTCAGTAACATAACGCCTGTTTCAACAATCTTCGGCAGAAGATTCAGAATCGAATTCGTGATGTTGTCAATTATCACGGGGATCTTGTCCAGTAACCTCGGCAGTGCATCGATCATGCCGTTTGCAAGCGCCATGATGATCTGCATCGCCATGTCAATGAACACAGGCAGATTCTCTGTTATGAACGTGATAACATTGTCGATTACTTGCATGACCGTGTCGATCAAGATCGGCAAATTCTCAACAATACTACTCGCAATTGTTTTGAGTATAGCTAATGTTGCAGATACCAGTGCAAAAATCGTATCCGGGTTTGACAACATCAAGGCTATTTCCTGAATTGCAAGAGTAAGCGCCTCTAAAATTACAGGCAGATTTTCTATAAGGCTCTGCCCAAGCATCTGCAGTACGCTGATCCCAGATTCTACAAGCAGTGGCAGATTCTCCACAATGCCCTGAATGAGAGCGTTCAGGAGTTGCGCCCCTGCTTCGATCAGCATGGGTGCATTTTCCAACAGCATTCCAAGCCCTTCAGAAAGCGTTTCTCCGAACGCCTCCATAGCGCCAGACAAGCCGCCTTCCTTGAACGCGTTCGCAATGTTGCTAATCCCTTGAGTCCCGAACTGTACGAACTGTCTAATACCAGGAGTCAACTCATCGGATATCACAATCTGTGCGCCTTCCAGAGCGGACTTAAACAGTGTCACATCCCCAGCAAGGTTGTCTAACTGCGTCTCAGCCATTGCGCCAGCCGCGTCTTTGGAATCAACAATCGCAGATCCCAGCTCATTCCAGCGTTTCTTGCTCGTATTCAGCAGGGCATTGACAGCAGATATGTCCCTTGCGTTGAATAGCGCTGAAATGTAGTTGATTTTCTTTTCATCGCTCATTCCCTCAAACGCAGTATTCAGATCCCCGATAATGGCCTCAAAGTCTCGCATGCGCCCCTGCGCATCGAAAACTTTGAGACCCAGCGCCTCCATAGCGTCCGCGCCGTCCTCTGTGGGAGATGCAAGCTTCAGGATCATGTTTCGCAGATGCGTGCCTGCTTCAGATCCCTTTATGCCATTGTCTGCCAGCAAGCCCAAAACAGTATTCAGCCGATCCGTGCCGCCTGCCATGATGTTCGCTGTGCCACCAATTGTCAAGATTGCATCGCCTAACTGCGAGACAGAGGTATTGGATTTTGATGCCGTCTTTGCCATCTGGTCGACCATCGCCACAACATCGCTGGTCTCCAGCCCAAGAGCTGACTCCGCATCAGTAATCATATCCGATGCAGTTGCCAAATCCATGCCTCCTGCCGCCGCAAGGTTCAGTACATTCGGCAACATCTGCATGGACTTCTGTGCATCGTAGCCAGCAAGCGCCATATAGTTCAAAGCATCCGCCGCCTCAGTAGCGGAGAACGCCGTATTAGATCCCATATACTGCGCAAAGTCGCGCAGAGTACCCTCGAAGTGTCCGAACGATGTGTCTACAGATCCCACCTGACTCTGCATCTGCTCAGTAGTGAGACCCATCGTAGCCGCCACTTGTGACATGGATTTGTCAAACTCTTGTCCAACCTTAACAGATGCCGTAGCAAAAGCAGTGACAGCAGTAGTCGCGGCGGTCAACGCCGTCTTTGCCGCGCCAAGAGCCGCCTCAAAGCCAGACGAGTCCAACGATATTTTTGCAAAAAGTTCAAATAGATTCACTCGCTATCACCTCCAAGCCTATCAAGTTTTTCGCTGATACTGCTTACTATCTCTTCTGCAGTACGTTTCTCTTCTGGCTTGAACAGATCCGCATAGCGGATATTTAGACCTCCCAATACCTTGAGTCCATCGGTCACATATACACGATACGCCCAGTCCCGTTCATATTGTTTGTAACGAGCCTGAGCGTATCGCATAAACGCATTTAGTTCTGATGGTCCTCGGTATTCTCCGATGCAGAGCCAGATGAGGTCGGGGTCTGACTCTGTAAGCCAAAAAGACTCATGAACTCCTTGTCTGCCGCCAGCTTTATGGTATCCATCAGGAGCGATGCCGCGTTGCACTCATACTCTTCAACTGGCGTTTCGCTGAGAATCGCAAAGATCTCCATGATGTCCTTCGGACTATCTTCCAGCACCTGTGACAGGAATTCTACAGCAGAGCCTTTCGGCTTCTTTCCCGCGTCTTTCATCTTCAGTACAATTCTTGAAATCGGGCTGAGGAGTTTTGCAACGATGATGACCCCTTCTTCATTCTTGAACTCTGACAACTGTTTCATACTCTATCCACCTTACGTAGTGCCAGTGGCTCCGCTGGGACCTTCAACGGAGTAGAATTCCATGGGCATGACAGACTGTGCCTCAATGGAGACGTGACCAGT
>Ga0256405_10002540_pt1 | contig 41437 bp, 36 predicted proteins | sample RumenRJG_02DNA_FD_189096 | JGI IMG/M metagenome (GOLD analysis project Ga0256405, IMG submission 189096) | Bovine rumen microbial communities from Lethbridge, Alberta, Canada - RJG_02 | ecosystem: Host-associated > Mammals > Digestive system > Stomach > Rumen | place: Canada: Alberta... | reverse complement strand
CATGCATAGTGTGGGTCGCAGCGATTTACCGAGTGCTAAACCTAAAGAATTAAATAACTCAATGGCAAAGATATTAGCCTTACCAAATGAGACAAAACTCTATGGAGGACATGGTCCTTCATCCACTCTAGAAATAGAGCGGAGAGTAAATCCATTTGTCAAATAATGAATATTTGATATAATATTCAAGGAATTTATTGAAAGGAATTAGAAATTTATATGGTTAATGTTACAGAATTAAGACCAGGCAACTATTTCATCGATGAAAACAATTTATACCAAGTTTTAGATATTTTATTAAATAAAACTGCGATGAGAAAGATGGTTGCTAAGGTCAAAGTTAAAAACGTCCGTACAGGCACAATTAACGAATTAGCTCGTAACTCTGGTTACATGGTTGAAAACGTCCGTTTAGACAAAAGACAAATGCAATATCTCTACGATAGTGGCGATTTCTTAGTCTTCATGGATCAAGAAACATATGACCAAGTTGAAATCCCAGTTGAACGCTTAACTTGGGAAAAACAATTCTTAAAAGGTGATGAAATTGTTGAAATCACTTCTTACGAAGGTGAAATCCTCGGTGTCAACTTACCTGCTAAAGTCGCTTTAAAGATTACACAATGTGATCCAGGCGTTAGAGGTGACACAGTCAACAAACCAACAAAGCCAGCAACATTAGAAACCGGCTTAGTGGTCAGAGTCCCATTATTCATTGAAGAAGGCGAAGAAGTCTTAGTTCGCACAGATACAGGCGAATACGACAGCAGAGCCTAATAGAGGTAACCACGATGGAATGGTGGCAAATTCTATTATTAGCCATCGGCATGCTTATCGTCGGTGGTGTCGCGGGTTTCTTTATCACTCGTTATATTTTCCAAAAACAACTTAGAGAAAACCCACCTGTGAATGAAAAGATGATTCGCGCGATGTTTAGAAGCATGGGTAGAACCCCAAGTGAAAAACAAATTCGTGAAATCATGAGAAACATGAATCAGAAATAACAATAATAACACTCGCAAGAGTGTTTTTATTATGCCTGTTTATGCCTTAATAGGCTTTTAGAGCCTTGAAAGGCAAAAAGATAGCGTGTAACCTTAACTTATGAATAAAATCATTAGAAAAGCGCCTATATTATTCCTTATATCTATTTCTTTATTAGGATGTGCGCCTAAAGATCAAAGAATCTTAAAGGACGTAGAAAAGAATAGTGGAATCAAATACTTAACTTCCGCGAAGATACTCTTTTCTTACACAAACATCACTGGTTTTGAAGATCAATCCGGTCCTGTCTATTATGTTTTAGATTTTTCAAAGTCTAATAAGAAAGAAGAATTCATTAACGCATACTTCTATAAAACTGGTAAGGACACTGAATTTGAGGCAAACGTAAATGAATTTGTGGAGCAAGAATTAGTGGGTGTTTATAGTTCATTTGATTCTCAATATAAGCTAAATTTTGAGGCCTCATATTCTTATTATCAAGGCGAAAAATTGTTCATGGTTTATTATCCAGACACAGATGTTTCTTACTTCTTATATCACCTCTTGATTGTCTAAATAATAAGCGCTAATTTATAAGTAAAATAAAAGCACTCGGTTATGAGTGCTTTTGTCTATAATAACAAAGTTATTAACTCTACTAATTATTTACTTGCTTTTTACTTTCATCCAAGTAATTTGTCTTTCAGTTCCCGCTTTGATTCTGCCGATATTTGTGCGGTGTCTGATGATCAAAACAATGGAGATAATTGTCATCAAAATGGCATAGACATAATTGCAGTAAAGCATTGGTCCCCAGTTAACAAAGAATTGCCAATATGTACCCACTGGAATGACCTTAAGTAAAAGAAGAATTGCCCACACCCAAGTGACAACAGCGTTAATGATGGAAGTAATGATACTTGCTAATGAAACATAGCCGCTTCTTTTTAATGTGAAGAAGTAAGAAAGAGCACCAATAACACCAAAAGTCCAAGATGTAGTCAAGGTAATTCCAACCATACAAGAGGCAGCTTTACCACCTTTGAATCCAATAAAACATGGATAAATGCCACCAAGCATCGCACCAATTACTGCAACCCAGTAGACAGGCCATTGAATCATATAACCATCAATGTTGCCAGCATACATAGCGGAAGCACTTGGTAATAATGGTAAACCATTATTAAGTGGAACGAATGTTAAGATAGCCCAGCAGATATAAAGTGGGGAGATTGTTTTAAATACGTCAAAGAAGAATACGATAAGGAAGTATTTTTTACCCCATAAACGACCACAGTTAGTGGCACCTGGATTATGTGAACCAAATTCACGTGGATCTTGTTTAAAGACCATCTTTCCTAATGGAATTGAGATGTTTGCGCTTCCCATTAGGTAACCAATTAGCAAACAAATGATTGGCACCAATATATTTACAAATATATTCATTTTTGTACCTCCAAATCGCACCTTTATATTCTACAAAATTGCTTTATATTTGCAACTTAATTTGTATATAATTAAGTCTTGCAAAGGGAAAATATAGTGTCAGATATCAAAAAAACAACATATACAGCCGATGATATTCACGTGATGAAGGGTCTTGAGGGTGTCCGAAAAAGACCAGCTATGTACATTGGTTCAACCAATAGTGCAGGTCTCCATCATCTAGTGTGGGAAGTTGTTGATAATGCAGTTGACGAAGCTTTGTCAGGATATGGCAAAAAGATTTGTGTCACCATGCATAAAGACGGTTCCATCAGCGTTCTTGATGAAGGACGTGGTATTCCTGTGGGTATCAATAAAGAAACTGGTCGACCAGCGGTCGAAGTTGTTTTTACTGAACTCCACGCCGGTGGTAAATTTAATAACGCCGTCTATAAAAGTGCGGCTGGTTTACACGGTGTTGGCGCTAGTGTCACTAATGCTTTGAGTGAATGGATAGACATTAATGTCTATCAAAACGGCAATATCTACCATTTAAAATTTGAAAATGGTGGTAATCTTGCTGTTCCGCTTGAAGTTGTAGGTACATGTAAAAAACATGGTACTTTAGTGAGATTTAAACCAGATGCCTCAATATTCACCACAGTGGAATTCAAATGGGATACAATCGCTAGCCACTTACAAGAAAGTGCCTTCTTAATGAAAGGCGTGGAATTTGTTCTTACTGACGAAAAAACCGGAACAGTTCAAAGCTTTTTATATGAAAACGGCTTAGTGGAATATATCAATAACGTCAATATTAATAAGAATCCATTATCACCTGTCATCAGTTTCGCTGATACCGATGAAGAAACACAAATTGATATTGAGATTGCTTTACAATATTGTAACGAAGACTATAACGAAACTATCTTCTCTTACGTTAATAACGTAAGAACAAGAGATGGTGGTACGCATGAAACTGGTTTTAGAGCCGGCATCACTAAAGCCGTTAATGATTTTGCTGAAACTTACAAACTTACCAAAGGTAAAAAGTTAGAAGGTAGCGATATTAGAGAAGGTTTAACCGCAGTTGTGAGCTTAAAAATCCCGGAAATGCTCCTCGAATTTGAAGGCCAAACTAAAGGTAAATTAGGCACTCCTCAAGCCGTTTCTGTCGTCTCTAATTTCATCTTTAATAAGTTTACTTATTACTTGCTCGAAAACAAAGAGTTCGCAATTAACTTGATCAATAAATGTGTGGCCTCACAAACCGCGAGATTAGCCGCGCGTAAGGCAAAAGAAGAGGCTAGAAGTAATAAAAAACCTAAACAAGAGGTCATTTTAAGTGACAAATTGACCCCAGCGCAGTCTAAAGACTACGCTAAAAACGAGCTTTTTATCGTTGAAGGTGATTCCGCTGGTGGCACAGCTAAGAAGGGTAGAGATAGACTACACCAAGCCATATTACCACTACGTGGTAAACCACTTAATACAGACTCAATTTCCATCGATAGATTAGTCCATAATGAAGAAATTGCAACCATCATTAATACCATTGGTGCTGGCTTTGGACAAAGCTTCGATATTGAAGATATAAAATATGGCAAAATCATCATCATGACCGATGCTGATACCGATGGTGCGCATATTCAAACGTTATTATTAACGTTCTTCTATCATTATATGCGCCAATTAATTACCACAGGCCACATCTATATTGCGGTTCCTCCTCTTTATCGTGTTCATAAAGAAGATGGTAAAAAGGTCATTCAAGAATATGCTTGGGATGACGAAGGTTTAGAACTCGCCAAGAAAAAAGTCGGTGCTGGTTATAAGATTAACCGTTATAAAGGTCTTGGTGAAATGGACGCTATCCAATTAAAAGAAACCACAATGGATCCAAAGACTAGACTTTTACTTCAAGTCGAAATTGATGATCCAATTCTTGCAGAAAAAAGAGTTAACGTTTTAATGGGTCGTGACGCTAGTGTCAGAAGAGCGTGGGTTGAAGAGAACGTTGACTTCAATAAAATTGACACTTTCATTAAGGAGGTAAAGTAATCTATGGCTAGAAAAAAGATTGATTTAGTCGAAGAAAATTACGTAGAAAATATCTCCATACAACCAATGGAAGATGTCATGGGTGACCGCTATGCGACATACGCTAAATACGTCATCCAAGATCGTGCTATCCCTGACGTTAGAGATGGTTTAAAACCAGTTCAAAGACGTATCATTTTCACGATGTTTAAGAACAATAACGTCTTCAATAAGCCAACAAGAAAATGTGCTCATACCGTTGGTGCGGTTATGGGTACTTTCCACCCTCATGGTGATACATCTATTTATGAAGCCTTGGCTAGAATGAGCCAAGATTGGAAGATTAGATACCCATTAATTGACTTCCAAGGTAATAACGGTTCTATCGATGGTGACTCACCAGCGGCTTATCGTTATACCGAATCTAGATTAGCGGAAATCAGTAACGAATTAGTGAGAGAAATCGATAAAAAGACTGTTGATATGCAGCTTAACTTCGATGATACCGAATTCGAACCAACAATTTTACCGGCTAGATTCCCTAACTTATTCGCTAATGGTACAGAAGGTATCGCTGTTGGTATGGCCACTGAAATCCCACCTCATAATCTCACAGAGATTATTGATGCGGTTGTTTATCGTATTGGTCATAAAACAGCCACTATCGAAGACTTAATGCAATTTGTTTTAGGCCCAGACTTCCCAGGCGGTGGTATCATCTACGAAAGTGAAGGTCTTAAAAGCATCTATTTAACTGGTAGAGGTCGTATTGAAATCGCTAGTAAAGAAGAGATAGTGCAAAACAAAGACAATCAACAGATTGTCATTACTGAAATTCCATATAAAACACAAAAGAATCAATTAGTCTTCGAAATCGATAAGATTATCCATAGTAAAGCGGTTGATGGTCTTTTAGAAGTACGTGATGAATCTGACTGGAAAGGTATCAGAATTGTTATCGATTGTAAGAAGGACGCAAAAGTCGAATTACTCTTACAATACTTAAACAATAAGACTGGCCTAGTCTCATCTTATAGCACAAATATGGTGGCGATCGTGGATGGTCGTCCAAGAACTTTAAACCTTCTAACTTATGTTGATGCTTATATCGCTCACCAAGTTGATGTTATCACAAGAAGAAGTAAGTTCGATTTAGATAGATTCCAAGCCAGATTACACATCGTTGAAGGCTTAATTCAAGCTTCTTTAAACATCAATGAAGTCGTGGAAATCATTAGACACAGTAAAGATAAAGCGGATTCTAAAGTGAATTTAATGAACCGTTATGGTTTCTCAAATGAACAAGCAGAAGCCATCGTTACAATGCCATTATATAAGTTATCTCACACTGATGAGGTCATCTTAGAAAACGAAAAAGCTCAACTTTTAAAAGATATCGAAATACTCAAAGGAATTTTAGAAGATGAGAGTAAATTAAATCGTGTTTTAGTTCGTGAACTAAAAGCTATCGCGGATAAGTATGGGGATGATAGACGTACAGTCATTCAAGAAAAAGAAGAAATCGCCCCAATTGATAAGCGTGAACTTATCGCTAAAGACGATGTAATGATTGCTTTAACTCGTGATGGTTACTTAAAACGTTCCACGCTTAAATCTTATCGTAGTAGTGGCGATAATCCTCTTCCTGGCTTAAAGGATGGCGATGAACTTATCGCTAGTGGTATGGTCAATACTACTGACTATTTGATTTGTTTTACAAATCAGGGCAACTACATCTGTGTTCCTGTCCACAAAATGACAGAAAATAGATGGAAAGATGAAGGCGATCACTTAAATGCCTTCTCCACACTTGCCGCTGGTGAAAAAATTATCAAAGGTTTAGCGGTTACTGATTTTAGAGATGACATTTATTTAGGCATTTTGACAAAATACGGCCAAATTAAACGTATGCCTTTAAATATGATAGAAAAAGGAAAACGCTCGCGCCCAATACGCAATATGCGTTTACTTAATGGCGATGAAGTCGCTGATATCCAAGTCTTGTCTGGCAATAGCAACTTACTTGTTTTAACAAGTAATGGTAACGCTACATACTTCAATGAAAATGAATTAAGCGTTCTTTCTAGCAAAGCTGGTGGTGTTAAATCAGTGGCAGGCTTAGGCAAGAATAACGCAGTAGCGTTAATCGCTTTTGATGAAGAAGAAAAGAACAAAGTGATCTTATTCACTGATAAAGGTCATTATCGTATTTTCGATAATGCACACGTGAATTTAACCTCTAGATTAGGTAAGGTTCAAAACATCATGCCTTGCTTCAAGAGCGATATTCATCATGTTGTCAGTGCCTTTAAGCTCAATACCAAGGCAGATTTATTAAAAATAAATCTCTTCTTATCCACGAATGAATATTTCGCCTTTGATTTAACGGAATTCTATCTCTCTGACTTAGCTAAATACGCGAAGAAGAATATTGAGATTCCAGCGAAAACCGAAATCGATAGTGTCATAGACACTAACATTGAAATCATCAATAATAAGACTGTCTCTCATCCAATCACTATTAAAGAAAAAGAACCACAACCTGTTAACGAAGGTGAAGATAATGATGAAGAGGGTGAAGTGGAAGAAACTTCCGCTCCAGTCAAGGAAGAAAAACCTGATAGAGAAGGCTTCGAACAGATCTCCATTTTTGACGATTTAGATGATTAATATCGTAGTATATAACTAGTAAATAATTAGTAAAACATATAACTATGTTATATATCAAAAGATATAATTCAGAATAAAGTCTCGTAAAGAGGCTTTTTTCTTATCTAATTATTTAATATAGTTTGTGAGAAAAATTAAATTGTTCTCACAGTTAAGGCCTGTTTTAAGGTATTATTTATTTAGATAAATATGTTCAGCAAATTCATTCCATTCGCACACGCCCAATCCATCTACGAAGTCCCAGTTGACTTCTACAAGAAACAAGGCGTTAGTGTCCTTTTAATTGACTTGGATAATACGTTGGACAGTTATCGTTTATTGGCCCCAACCGATAGAGCGGTCAAATTAATTAACTCTCTTAAAGAGACTGGTCTTAAAGTCATCATCGTCTCTAACAATCGTGGTAAGCGTGTCACCTCATACGCGGATGCGATTGGATGTCAGTTTATTAATTCCGCTCGTAAGCCATTCTCTGGCAAGATTAGAAAGTTCCTTAAGGAAAATAACTATAAGCCAGAAGAAACAATGCTCGTTGGTGATCAATTGATGACGGATGTACTTGCCGGTAGAGGCGCTCATATACGCGTCATGTTAACCGAGAAAGTTGTCAAAGAAGACCAATTTACCACGCATTTCAATCGTCTATTAGATAGACCGATTAGAAAACATCTAAAGAAAAAAGGCAAGTTGCCAGATTGGAGAACAAAATATGGGCAAGCAGAGTAGAGTATTACGTTGTTATCACTGTGGTGCGATCTTACAATGTGAAAACGAAAATGAAAAAGGATATATCATTCCTGAATCATTACATAGAGCGACACCAATCCAAATCATCTATTGTGATAGATGTTTTGAAACAATGAAAGCTTTCAATAATAGTGAGCTTGAACAAAAGGTCGACCAAGAAGTCTTAAAGATTCTTGATGACGCTTTCGCCACAGACGCACTTATTATCTGGGTTGTTGACTTGTTCTCATTCAACGGCACTCTTAATAGTGAAATCGCTAAGAAAGTGAAGAAGTTAAATGTTATTGTCGTTGGCAATAAACGTGACTTATTCCCACTTAATGTGAAAGATGAATCCTTAGTGGAATATCTCAATACCACATTCAATGCCTATGGCATTAAACCAAAATCTGTCAGACTTTTAGGCGCTACAAATAAGATTGATTCTAAACAATTAATCGATTCTGTTAACACCGCGAGAAAAGGTCATGACGTTTATATGATTGGTAATTCGACCTCTGGTAAGACTTCTATTATTAATAGAGCGATGAAAGGTTTTGAAAATAAGACAAGTAGACAAATCAAAACCATCGCCTATCCAGGCACAAGTGTGAACGTTTTAGAAATTCCATTATCTCGTTCTTCATTCTTCTATGAATTACCAGGTATTTCTCAAACGACATCCGCAACAGGTAAATTAGAAAAAGATGTCGTTAGACAAATCGTTCCTAAGAAAGCAGTGAAACTCATCACCCGTACAATGAGCGCTGGTGACGCACTTATGGTTGGCTCCTTAGCGGCCTTTGAAATTATTAAAGGTAAAACCACAAACTATCGTTTCTATTCCGCAGAAGGCGTGGAAACAAGAAAAGTGCAATCCAAGAAGTTGGATGACTACATTAATGAAAACAATATCCGTCGTTTTGCTAGACCAGTCTCTGAAAGATTAGTCAGCTTCTTAGACTACGATATGTTTGAATATGCGATGGAAAATGATAAGAAATGGCACGATATCGCCATCGAAGGCTTAGGCTGGTTATCATTTATCGCCCAAGGACAAATGATTCGTGTACGCTTACCTAAGGGCGTCGCACTCAAAGAAAGTATCGCTAAAATTAAATAACTATGTTAACACCAAAACAAAAACGTGATTTGAAGGCATTGGCCTCAACATTAACCATTCGTTACCAAATCGGTAAAAACGAAATATCCCAAACTCTTATCGATATGCTCGATAAAGCTTTAACTGCGCATGAATTAATCAAGATTGATGTGATGAAAGGTTGCTCTCTTCCAGTTATGGAAGTCGCGATTGATATCTCTAACAAGTTAAATGCTGAACTCGTCCATGTTATGGGTAGAGTTATCATCCTATTCCGTAGGAATAAAGAAAATCCAAAAATCAAATTATAATGAATAGAATTATTTTCGGTGGTGGTTTCGATCCAATTCACCTAGGACATATCAATATGGCCATTATGGCCCAACAAGCTTATCCTGGTGAAGTGGTTTTCGTGCCCGCGAAAATCGCGGTTTGGAAAAGTTCATCAATTAGCCAAGAACACAAATTAGCGATGGTGCAGATTGCCATCAAAAATATTCCTGGCTTCAGTGTGGACACTTTTGAACTTGATCAGCCTGAACAACCTCGTAGTTATCAAACAGTGGAGTACTTCAAAAAGAAATATCCAAACGATAAGCTCTACTTTTTGATTGGCCAAGACCAAGTCAATGCCTTCCATGAATGGGCAAAACCAGAAGAAATCGCTAAAAACACCCAAATAATCTATTATGAAAGGCCAAAATATGAGCTAAACGAGGTCAATGTGGATAAATACCATATGATTGCGATTTCTGGCCCCACAATGGATGTTTCATCATCTGACATTAGAGAACTTAGAAGTGCTTATCTGCAAGAAGATGTTATCCGCTACATCGAAGATAACGAACTTTATTTTATAAAGAAGTTAAAACCTCTTCTAAAAGAGAGCAGATTCAAACACTCCAAATCAGTGGCCCATATGGCTTATCAACTCGCGGAGCATCATCATTTAGATTTCTCTAAGGCTTATGTCGCTGGTATCCTTCATGACGTCGCTAAAGGGATAAATGATGAAGAATCTTTAAGATTAATGAAAGAATTCTACCCAGGATTCTTAGATATTGGTGCTTATGCTTACCATCAATTCTTAGGCGCAATGGTGGCCCGTGACAAATTCGGTGTCGCTGATCCTGAAATTTTAGATGCGATTAAGTATCATACGACCGGAAGAAAGAAAATGGGGTGGCTAGAAAAGCTAGTTTTCGTCTCAGATAAGATTGAACCAACCCGTCCTTATGACTCAAGTAGTCTCATAAAGGCGATGTATGAAGATTTTGAGAAGGGCTTTATCACAGTCCTAAAAGCCAATAGAGAGTTTCTTATTAGTAAGGATAAAATGGTGGATAACAGGTTCACCGCAGACTGTTTCAAATACTATTTAGGCCTTTAAAAATAGTGGAAGACAAGACCACGAATTGCCTCAGAGATGAGGCTTTTATTTTGTCTATGGCTATTAACATACATTTGATTAAGAATTTTATGAAAACCACAAAAATAGGCAATTAAATATTCAAGGGTTTCTGACATTGATTAAGCTATAGAGTGATGAAAGTGGATAACTCGACTTTTCCACATTTTCCACATCGATTTGCGTGAATACATTAACTTCGCATAATTGTCATTATGTTAACTTAAATAACGAAAAATAAAACCTTTACTATGTAATATAAAAGACTGACAAATGCAGTTTGTGACTTGCACACTTACATTCATCAGTCTAAATATCCACAATTTAGCAGATTTTTAGAACTACTAGAAATCTACTAATTGTTCTGCGTCATGTTTAACGTAATTATTTCTAATGTAGCCAAGCGTGACTGATCTAAGAAGATTTAATTGTTCTGGTGTTAACCTATATTTATTTATGATTTCAACGCACACTTCACCGTAATCTTTGATCAATTTCTTGTCAAATTGAGCATGTAAACCATTAATAGCTTCTTCACTTAGTAAACGTCTTTTGTCTATTGCTCTGATTTGATTGATAACCGCAATTGTTCTGTGCCCGCTGTTGATTCCTTTTATAACTCCGAGTCTAATATCACTCGCTGGATTCAGTTCTTTAATCTTTTCGGATTTAAGTGGCACAACAGTAATCAGCGGATTCAATTGATTTGAGTCTAAAAGAACTGCTACAAAATGATCACCATGAAGCTCTGCACCAAATTCCATTGGAAATCTTGCTAAGTAAACATCGCCTGCTTTGACCGCAAACTGTGTTTCAAAATATTTGTACGCAAATAGATAAGTGTTTAATGCACCCATATATCTATGAGCATTTTGTCCTTTGATATAAGGTTGAGCCATTGGAATTCTTCTTTTCTTAAGGATTAGCTGTTGTTTTTCCCTAACGGTAACTTTATTCTCTTTTTTCATGTTTCTTTTGCACCCTCCTTTCTTTTCTAATTCCAAATTAAAACGATTTTTGGCAAAAGAAAAGAGCATATTTGGTATGCCCTTCCTTGTAATACTATTGCATAAATTTTTTGCAACTAGTCAAATAATTCTTCAATTGGCTTTCCGAGTAAGTGTTCTGGTTTAGCAATTCCAAAGTTTTTAAGAATGGTCGCACCGATATCGGCAAAAGACGTTCTTTCAGGGAGAAGTCCACCATTCTTGAACGCTTTATTATAGATAATAAGAGGAATCTTTTCTCTTGTGTGGTCGGTGCCAGTCCAAGTTGGATCGTTACCATGGTCCGCAGTGATGATTAGTAAATCATCGTCTTTAAGGAATGGTAAGAGTTCCCCGACTCTCTTATCAAATGCTTCAATACATTCGCCGTACCCGATTGGATTTCTTCTATGACCGTATTCACTATCGAATTCCACTAAGTTAACAAAGCATAAACCGGTGAAATCATGGTTTTTAGCCTCGTCAATGGTCTTATCCATACCATCTTCGTTAGAAACAGTCTTTTGTGTCTTAACGACGCCATACATGTCGAAAATGTCGCCAATCTTACCAACACAGCTTGTCATAAAGCCGTTATCTTGTAAGACATTCATCACTGTTGGAGCGCTTGGCTTTAATGCTAAGTCATGTCTATGACCTGTGACACGTTTGAAATTAGTTTTATCAGTACCAACATATGGTCTAGCGATGATTCGACCAACCATCCATTCAGGTTTCATACAAATTTCACGAGCGATTTCACAACACCTATATAATTCTTCTAAGCCTGTGACTTCTTCGTGAGCGGCGATTTGAAGGACGCTATCGCTTGATGTATAGACGATGAGAGAATTGTCTCTACATTGTTCTTCACCAAGTTCCACTAAGATTTCAGTGCCAGAGGCGGCTTTATTACCAATCACTTTGTGACCAGTTCTTTTTTCTAATTCATCAATGAGTTCTTTTGGGAAGCCTGTATCAGTAAATGTTTTAAAAGGTGTGACAGTATTAATCCCCATAATTTCCCAGTGACCAGTCATCGTATCTTTACCATTACTCACTTCGTGAGCTTTAGTGATAAAGGATTGTGGATGGTTCACTTTGCTTGTGCCTCTTATTGGATCAAGATCACCCATACCCATCGCATTCATCACTGGGACGTTTAAGCCATTAGGCATTTTCTCACCAATGTGGACTAAGGTATTGGAGCCTTTGTCACCAAACTTATCAGCGTCTGGAAGATAACCGCTGCCCATTGAGTCAGCAACGATTACAAAAATTCTCTTAAAACGATAATTTTTCATTGTTTTTTCCTCACTTCATAATCTTATCATAATCTGACTTCAGTTTCTCGCTAGAAACGTGCGTATATATTTGCGTTGTCGCAATATTTGTGTGTCCAAGCATCCCTTGCACCATGCGGAGCTGGGCTCCATGGTTGAGTAGATGCGTCGCAAAGCTATGCCTAAGCGTGTGTGGAGAGATGGTCATCTCAATGCCGGCTAGTTCGGCATATTCACGCACTTTCTTAAAGAAATATACTCTGCTGAGAGGATTTCCGCTTCTATTAAGAAACAAATAGTCGCTCTTTTTAAATTCGCTTTTGTTACGGACTTCGTTGATATATTTCTTGATATATTCAACAGCGTACTCAGCGATTGGAACTTTCCTCTCCTTAGCGCCCTTGCCAAAGACAGTAATAATACACTTATTTAGGTTCACTTGTCCACGCTTAAGATTTAAAAGTTCACTAACTCTTAATCCAGAGGAGTACATTGTCTCTAGCATTGCTCTATCTCTAATCCCACTTGGGGAAGTTAAATCAGGGGCTTCTAAAAGCTTATCAATCTCTTCTTCGCTTAAGCAGTTTGGCAAGTGCTTTGGCTTTTTAGGTGTTTCAATATCAGGAATGTTACCGATAAAATAGCCTTCTTTCTTTAGAAAAAGATAAAAACTACGAGTGGAACTTAATCTTCTTAAAGTGGTTGAAACGGATTTACCTAAAGAGAGTTCAAACTTTAAGAACTCGTATAAGTCGGTTTCGAGTAAGTCACTTGTATCTTTCTTATCGGAGAAATAGTTAAAGAAGGCTTGTAAGTCTTCTAAATAAGACACCCAAGTCTGAGGAGATAAACCACGTTCCACTAAAACGTATTGTTGAAATAAATCAACGGCGTCTTTTATTTCCATCTTTCTTTACCTCACTGGCTCTTTTTAATAACGGCTTTTTTAAGGAACGATTCAAATCATTAATGAGTAATTTAGTGGCACTTTCTTCTTCGTGCTTAGAATAGTCAAATAAGCTCATTTGCACCGCCATTTCTTGATAATCGATGAGATTTTGAAGGGTGATTCCCACGAGTCTAAGCGTCATACGGGAGAAATTCTTCTCGTATAAAGCGCAGGCGACATCATAAATGGTCTCCCACTTGTTCGTTGGATTATCAAAAGTCGTCGATTTATTAAATGATTTAAAGGCTTGGTCTTTGACCACAATTTGGACAGTATGACCAAGTTTATCTTCCTTTATTGCGCGTTCAGAGACTTCTTTAGCGAGCTCTAAGAAGTACTCTTTAATCTTCACTTTGTTATCAGTGTCATATGGAAGTGTCGTGGAATTACCAATGGATTTAGGATCCCATTTCTCTAATTCGATTTCATCAGAGCCTTTGCCCTCTAACCACTCTTTGAGGGTATAGAAGAATTTACCGGTGATGTTTTTAACATCTTCATCGTCACTTTCTAACTTTTGATATAAGTCTCCGATGGTCTTGATCCCAATGCTTTTAAGTCTAGGTGCAGTTCTTTTACCCACGCCAAACATTGATTCCACTTTAAGTGGGAACAAGATATTTTCAATATCACGTTTATGAATAATGGTTAAGCCCATTGGTTTTTGATAGTCACTTGCCATTTTAGCTAGAAATCTAGTCGTAGAAACACCAATGGAACACTTTAAACCTGTTTCTTTAAATAAATCCGCTTGGAGTTTTCTAAAGAAAAACACGACATCACTTTGTCCTTTGACCGTTTCAGTGAAATCGGCGAAGCATTCATCTATAGAGGCAGGTTCAACAAGTTTTGTATATCTTCTCACGAAGTTAAAGAACTTCTTGCTCATCGAAGAATAATAATGATAGTCACCTGGAATGATGATTAGGTTTGGACAAAGCTGTTTAGCCTTAAACATCGGCATAGCCGAAGAGACACCAAATTTTCTCGCCGCATATGAACATGTCGAAACAATCCCTCCTCTGCCATCATGGCCAATAGCCACTGGCTTATTTTCTAATGAAGGATCTTTAATTTCTTCACATCTAGCAAAGAAAGCATTAAGGTCAATATGGACGATAACTTTGCTCATACCTACATTATATACGCGCACGTTGATTATGTTAACTAAATTGTTTGCAAAATAAAATCCTGCTTAAACAGGACATTATTTCTAATACAAAGTATTATTTCTACTAAATAACCACTAGTAAAATACTATGAAAATTATTTGTTTTCAATGACCTTTTCGACCTTTTCTTCCGCGTCTTTTAAGGCTTTTTCTAACTTTTTGATGATCTCTTGGCCTTCCTTATAGAGGTCTAAACACTCATCTAAAGGGAGCTTTTCTGAAGATATATTAGCGACGATTTCATCTAATCTCTTCATCTCTTTTTCAAAATCAAATTGCTTTTCTTCCATACTATTTTTTCTCCGTGTCTATGACTTCACTATTGATAACACCATCTTTCAAGATGGTTCTAATCTTTTGTCCTTTTTTAACTTGCTTAATATCACTGACTGGCTTGCCTTGCTCATCCACAGTTAAGGAGAAGCCACGATTAATAACATTATCTGGATTAAGAGCTTCTAAAGCCACTTTTTTATGGGCTAATAGTTCTTTATAATGGCTCACTAATTGTCTAATTTCTAAATCTAAATCTTCTTTATAAGAAGATAAATCATCTTTCATCCCCTGAATACGGCTATTTAAGCTTTCTTCCATATCCTGTAAAGCAAAGGATAGTTTTTCTTCTATTTCTCTACGGTCCACTGTAGCGAGTTCCGCTGCCGCTGTTGGAGTAGATGCGCGTTTATCAGCGACAAAGTCGACGAGTGTAGAATCTATTTCATGGCCAATACAGGCGATTACAGGCATTTTGCTATTAGCAATGGCTCGTACTAATGCTTCATCATTAAAAGCGCTTAAATCCTCGCTAGCGCCACCTCCACGGCCAATTAGGAGTGTGTCTAATGGATAAGTCTGGGCCAACTCAAAGGCTTTAAGTAATTCTTTAGGGGCGTTTTCGCCTTGTACCGCACTATAAAAGACATAAATATCAGCGATTGGATATCTTCTTTTGATGTTATAAAGAATGTCCTTAATAGCCGCACTATTAGGGGCGGTAATAACGCCAATGGCATGAGGATAAAGATTTATCTTTCTTTTCCTAGATTCATCGAACAAACCTTCTTCTAGGAGTTTCTTTTTAAGCTTTTCTAGCTCTAAGAGCTGTTGACCAGCGCCTACTTCTTCCATTTGATAGACAATAATTTGATATGTGCCTCTTCCTGGATAAGCATCAATTGAGCCGAAGACGACAACTTCTTGACCGTTTTCTGGCTTAAAGTTGATTCTATTAGCGTAATTAGAAAACATCATCGCTCCGATTAAGGATTTTTCATCCTTAAGAGAAAAATAAAAATGACCGTTACTAGCCATTTTAAAATTAGAGATTTCTCCTTTAACGTAGATGTATTTTAAATTTTCATCACCGCTAATGAGAGCTTTAATGTATTGATTGATATCGCTGACTGTAAAGACTGGGCGATCTTGATTCATTATAAGACCTCATCAAGAATAGCGTTGATAAACTTTGCTTGTTTCTCTTCGATATATTTCTTAGCGAGTTCCACTGCGGTATTGATAACGATACGCTTATCAATCTTTTCTACATAGTAGAAATGAGCGTAACTCATTAATAGAACTGCTTGTGTTAATAAAGGTAATCTTTCCCATTTCCAGTTTCTTAAGTGAGGTTGGAAAGCACAAATAATCGCGCCATAGTTATTTAAGACACTAGAAATCATGTTTTGTACATAAGCACTGTGTTCCTTAAATGGGCGAGGATCATCAGTCATCTCAGTGATGATTTCATCAACATCACGGAAGTTATGTTCCCTACTTGCCACTTGGTCTGCAATCTCGTCATAAATGACGGTCATGATTATAAAGTTTTCTTGATTACGAGATATTTTTTCCATAAAAAAAGACTGTTAATAAATTAAATGATTGATATAACTTTGACTTGCACGTCAAATGGTACCTGTTCAGTGGCCATTAAGAATGCGTTAGTGATTTCATCTTGGATGTTATGAGTCACTTCTTGTAAATTGGTGCCTTTAGCGACATCCACTGCGACCCAAACGTGAACAATACCACGTCTAATTGTGGTTTGTACTGGTCTATTAAGACGAATCTTTTGATTACGTTTCATATGGGCACTGCTCATGGAGATGCCTTTAACGCTCGCTAAAGCATTCGTCACTAATGCATCGAAGACATTGAGCGAGATAGCGATTTTACCTTTATTTGAGTAGTTATCAATATAGACGTAGTCTGCCATAATCTGTACCTACTAATAATATATCTTAAATATATTCGTTTGTAAAAGAAGAAAGTGGAAAAGTTTTCAGCGATTATAGTCACTTCCACTTCTTTTAGCAAGCAAATAAAAACATTTCTTTTTACTTGCAAACTGACCCTCAAAATTCTATATGCATAATGCGTAAGCGTATACGCGTGTACACGAACCGTGGGGTACAAGAATTGTCAAACCTTTTCGTAAGAACTTTTGCTCACGCGAAAAGAGGAAAAATAACTTGACTTAAAAGGTTTATTAATGTATTTTCCTTTTTATATATAAAAAGGAGTGGTGGTGGAGACCAACAAAAAAGAAGCGGTGGTCCCGCTTCTAATTTTGTGTTTTAAGTGATTATTTAAGTTTTTCAACAACACCAGCGACAAATTCTGGAGTGAAATTGAATTTCTTGAAGACATCTTTCGCTGGAGCACTGGCGCCGAATTGATCTAAGCCAATGTTTGTATCAGCGTATTTAGCCCAACCAAATGTGGAAAGCATTTCGATAGAAACACATTTTTCCTTTGGAAGGTTGATGACACTCTTCTTATAAGCTTCGTCTTGTTTTTCAAAATATGACCAGCATGGCATAGAGACGACTCTCACATCAATGCCCTTTTCAAGTAATAAGGCTTGAGCGGCGACCGCTAAGGAGACTTCACTACCTGTGGCGATTAAAACAAAGTCAGCTTTCTTGGCTTCTTTGCTAACAACATATGCACCACGCTTTAAGGCTTCACCATCACTTTCCTTTAATAAAGGAAGATTTTGACGGGACAAGATAATAGCGGTTGGATGATTCTTACTTTGTAAAGCGGCGAACCACGCACCATATGTTTCTCTTTCATCCGCTGGTCTAATAACATCCATATTTGGAATACTACGTAACATCGCTAATTGTTCGATTGGTTGATGTGTTGGACCATCTTCGCCTACGGCGATACTATCGTGAGATAATAAATAGATGGCTGGAACATGACTTAAGCAAGCCATACGAATGGCTGGTTTCATGTAATCAGAGAAGACGAAGAAGGCACCGACATAGCTACGTACACCACCGTGTAAGAGCATACCATTTTGTGCACTTGCCATCGCGAATTCACGAATACCCCAGTTGATGTTGTGGCCTTCTCTATGATTGGCATCGAAGTTTACACCATTATCGAGCTTGGTCATAACTGAACCAGCAACGTCAGCGGAACCACCATATAAGTTTGGTATGGAAAGCATTAAGTAATTTAAGGCTTTGCCAGAGGCAACACGGGTGGATGTAGAAGAACCTTCAACGAAGTCTGGATAAACACCTGGTAAGTATTTATCAACATCAACACCATTTAAGGAAATGAAACGATCATATTCATCTTTGGTCTTCTTATCAGCGGCTAATTTTGCTAAGGCATCGTTATAAGCCTTAAAAGCTTTTTCACCACGAGCACCAAAGGTGTTAGCGAATAAATCATAAACTTCTTGTGGGACATAGAAGTCTTCGTGGTCGAAACCATAGGATAACTTCGCGGCTTTGCCGTCTTCTGCGCCTAATGGGTTGCCATGAACTTTATTTGTGCCTTGTTTTGCACTACCATAACCGATCACGGTATGGATCATAATCATTGTTGGTTTGTCTTTGCTCTTTTTAGCTTTGCTAATAGCAGCGTCGATAGCGTCGACATCATTACCATCAGCAACTTCTAAGACATCCCATTCACTGGCTAAGAATCTAGCTTTAACTTGTTCAGAGAATGATAAGTCTAAGGCACCATCAAGTGTAACTTGATTAGCGTCATAAAGAAGAATCATCTTATTGAGTTTTAAGTGACCAGCTAAGGAGATAGCTTCTTGAGAGATACCTTCTTGTAAGCAACCATCGCCGCATAAGGCGTATGTGTAGTGATTGCAAACTTCATCGCCGAAGCTATAAAGCTTGTTAACCATTTGTTCCGCCATCGCCATACCAACGGCTTGAGAGATACCTTGTCCTAAAGGACCACTAGTGGCATCAACGCCATCAGTCCAGCCATATTCTGGGTGACCTGGAGTTAAGGAATCGATTTGACGGAATTGCTTCATGTCATCCATGCTGATTTTATAACCGCTTAAATGAAGCATTGTGTATAAAAGTGCGGATGCGTGACCAGCGGAAAGGACAAAACGGTCTCTATTGAACCATTTGCTGTCTTTTGGAGTGGCTACTAAATGCTTTGTGAATAAGGTGTACAAAGCAGGAGCGCTACCTAAGGCCATACCTGGATGACCAGAGTTCGCTTTGTTAATTGTGTCAATGCACAATGATCTGATTGTGGCAATTGCTAATTGATCGTTTTTGTTCATGTTTTTACCTCTGTAATTAGTAATTATTTAGTATTTTAATAGTTTTTGTATAACTATGTTATAACCTAGTTGTCGAATTTGATGCCTAATTCATCAAGTTGCGCTTGTGTAACGCTTGTTGGTGCATTGGTCATTGGGTCCACCGCTGCTAAGTTCTTAGGGAAGGCAATGACATCACGAATGTTGTCTGTGCCGCCTAAAATCATCGCTAATCTGTCTAAGCCAAAGGCCATGCCAGCGTGTGGAGGTGTGCCGTATTGTAAGGCATCGACGAAGTAACCAAATCTCTCTTTGATTTCTTCATCTTTTAAACCCAAGATTTCAAAAATCTTTCTTTGCATATCTTGGTTATAGATACGAAGAGTGCCACCACCAGCTTCGTAACCATTAATGACAATATCATAAGCATAGCTTAAGACTTTGGTTGGATCTGTGTCTAAGTATTTGACATCTTCGTCTCTTGGACGGGTGAAAGGATGGTGAGTAGCAACGATTGCCCCACTTTCTACGTCTCTTTCAAACATTGGGAAGTCAATGACCCATAATAAATCAAAGGTTCCTTCTTTGATGAGACCAAGTTCGCGTCCGTACTTTAAGCGTAGCGCACCTAACAAAGGCGTAACACGATTATCATTGCCTGCAGCGATGATTAATATGTCATTATCCACTAAGCCTAATCTTTCGTTTATTGCCTTAATTTCGGCTTCAGAAAGGAATTTTACGAAGGAACCGGTTAATTCCCCGTTTTCTTTCTTAAGAACGGTTAAACCGCCTAAACCGAACTTCTTAGCTTCAAGAGTTAAGCCATCAATGACTTTACGGCTTGTTTTGTCAGCCACACCATTAACGACAATAGCCTTAATGGCTTCTGCGGTTTGATAACCAGCGAAAGTCGTATCTTTAAATATATCTTTAATATTATTTAATTCGATACCAAATCTTGTATCTGGTTTATCACTACCGAATCTTTCCATGGCTTCTTTATAAGTCATTTGTCTAAGTGGAAGTTTCACATCGTAGTTAATCGTGGCTTTAAAGATATCTTTAATGAATTCTTCCATTAAAGATAAGAATTGATTTTGATCTAAGAAACTTGTTTCAACGTCAATTTGGGTGAAATCAGGTTGACGGTCCGCTCTTAAGTCTTCATCTCTAAAGCATCTCGCGATTTGATAATATCTTTCAAAGCCGGCAACCATGAGTAATTGCTTAAACATTTGTGGGCTTTGTGGTAAAGCATAGAATTGACCTTTATGCACGCGGGAAGGCACTAAGTACTCTTTGGCGCCTTCTGGAGAAGAGGCACAAAGCATTGGTGTTTCAATTTCAATGAAGTGATGACGATGCATAAAGCTATGTGTGGTCATCTTAATTGTGTCGCGCACATCGAAATAATGTTGCATGCAAGGACGACGTAAGTCGAGATAGCGATATTTAAGTCTGGTGTCTTCTAAAGCGTCAGTTTCATCAGCGATGATTAAAGGTGTGGTTTTCGCAGTGTTCAACAAAACTACTTCGCTAGCGATAACTTCAATTTCACCACTTTTGAGCTTAGGATTAGCGACCGCTCTTTTAGCGACTTCACCTTTCACTTGAATGACGTATTCATTTCTGACATCAGGAATTGTGACGTTGTCATTAACGACAATTTGGATTATACCGAAACGATCTCTTAAATCGATAAAGAGTAAAGATCCAAGATTTCTTCTTTTGCTGACCCAACCAAGGAGGGTGACTTTCTCACCAACATTAGCTAAGCCAAGTTCGTTGCTGTAATGGCTTCTTTCCATAATACTACCTACCTTTGTGATTAATCACAAAATTCTTCACCCATTTCAGTGGAAATGGTTTCTATTAATTTATCTAGTTCACAACTCTTTTGTTCAGTTGTTTCTAGATTTTTAATAACAACTTGTTGTTTGCTAACCTCATCTTCACCGATGATAATGGCAAACTTCGCGCCTTTTCTTTCAGCGCGTTTAAACATATTACCGAGTTTGACATCTTCAAAGCAGATATCAGTGCGGTAACCAGATAATCTAAGTTCACTAGCGACTTGTTGGGCCATGGTCTTGGCCTCATTACCTAATGGCATCACATAGATTTCAACATTTGTGTTGATGTTATCTGGTAATAATTCATCATCTTTAAGAACGGAATATAATCTTTCAACACCGAAAGAGAATCCCACACCAGCGGCATCTGGACCACCGATTTCTTTGACGAGTTTATCATAGTGACCACCCGCGCCAATCGCACCATAATCATTACCAGTCTTCGAGATGTAATGGAATTCAAAGACGGTTTCAGCGTAGTAGTCTAGGCCTCTCACTAAAGTATCATCTACTTCGTAAGGGATATCTAAAGCATCTAATAATTCAAGGACTCTCGCAAATCTTGCTTTAGCAGCGTCACTTAAATAGTCCTTCATCTTAGGTGCACCTTTAACGATTTCTTGATCTTCAGGGACCTTGCAGTCAAGGATTCTTAAAGGATTAAGTTCATAACGAGAATGACAGTCTGGGCACATCTTATCTAAGTGCTTAGCAAAATAAGCTTTAAGCGCTTCTTTATAAGCATTACGTGATTCATCATCGCCTAAGGTATTAATCGCGATTTTAACGTTTTCTAAGTTCAAAGAACTTAAGATGGTATACGCTAAAGTGATGACTTCAACATCGATTTCAGGAGAGTTGTTACCCACTGCTTCGACACCGAATTGGTTGAACTGTCTATATCTACCTAATTGTGGTCTTTCATAACGGAAAACAGGGCCACAATAATAAACCTTATAAGGAAGTTCATTAGTCGCTAATAACTTGTTTTGCACGATTAAGCGCATAATGCCCGCGGTAAATTCTGGACGTAAGGTGATAGAACGATCAGCTTTATCGTTAAATGTGTACATTTCCTTACGGACAATGTCACTACCTTCACCCACACCACGCACAAATAACTCGCTATGTTCCATCACTGGAGGTCTAACTTCGTTATAGGCGAATAATTCACAAATTTGTTTTAAAACATTTTCGATATAAGCGAAACCACTAGCTTCTTCACCAATGATGTCGTGAGTACCTTTAACATTGTTTGTTAGCATATCTTTTCTCCTTAATGAATGACACGGTCAATACGATAAACGCCGGTAATACCTTTTAACAAAACAAAGATATCATGCAGACGTTTAGCGTCGCTAACCATGATAGTCGCGCTAATTGTCGCGGATAAGTTTTGGCTGTTGCTTCTAGCGTGTAAGTTATTCACGCCTACTTTCGCGTTTTGGAAGACCGCCATCACATCCATGAGCAAGTTATTTCTATCACTCGCTTCGATGATGATATCCACAGGATATGTGGCGAATTCAATATCGTCTCTCCAATAGACATCGATTAATCTTTCTTTTTCGTTAGCGATATTTGGGCAGTTCTTTCTATGCACGGATATGCCCTTACCACGTGTAATAAAGCCGATAATGTCGTCTCCTGGGACTGGTGTGCAGCAATTTGCTAAAGCAATGGCAATCTTACCAGCGCCTTTGATATAGACTGGACAATGATCGTTTTTATCAGTTTTACGTTTCGTGAAGTTAACTTCTAAGTTCACTGGACGCTTAATCTTTAAGAAATCGATAAGCGCACTAGCGGTTGGTTTTCTGCCAGAGACACCGATAAATAATGAGTCAACATCTTGGAAATTGTAGTAATCCAAGACTTTATCGGTATCGAGAAGTTTCATCATTTCATCTTCTTCAATGCCGCGTTCATGGAAGGCATCGATACAACTTTGTTTGCCTTTAGCGATTCTATCTTCCCTCATCATCTCAGCGTTCTTTTTAGCGATATATTTTTTAATCGCTGTTTTTGCGGAGCTAGAAGCGACAAAGTCGAGCCAACCTTCACTTGGGACAGAGTTCTTACTAGTTTTGATTTCCACCATGTCACCGGTTTTAAGGACAGTGTTAAGTGGCACCATCACGCCATTGACGAGTGCGCCTGTACACTGGTCACCCACCTTCGTATGAATACGATAGGCAAAGTCAACTGGTGTACTTTCGCTTGGCAGTTCCACGACCTTACCTTTTGGGGTGAACACATAAATATGTGATTCGAAGATATCACGGTTGAGATTGTCCATATATTCAGAGGCATTATCGTTTTCCGATTCGCTTGATAAGGAGACAAATTCTCTAAACCAGTGCAGTTTATTTTCGATTTCTTTTTGTTCTTGTTGGGAGTTATAGACGCCTTCTTTATAAGCCCAGTGCGCAGCGATGCCGGTTTCAGCGATGCTATCCATTTCTTTAGTTCTAATTTGGACTTCATAGAAGTTACCATCACCACCGACGATCGTTGTGTGTAATGATTGATACATATTTGGTTTAGGCATTGCGATGTAATCTTTAAATCTACCAGGAACTGGCTTATACATTTGATGAATCAAACCAAGTATTTCATAACACTCAATTTCAGTTTCCGTAATAATACGTAGCGCTAAAATGTCGTAGATTTCTTCAAAAGGATAACCTTTGATGTACATCTTACGATAAATAGAGTTAATGGACTTAACTCGAGATGAGATTTCAAAAGGAATCTTCTTTTCGAATAAGACGTCGGCTATTCTTTTCTTTAAACCATCAAGTGACTTTTGTAAAATCTTAGTCTTTTTACTCAGTAAACGCTTGATTTCAGCGAATTTCTCAGGTTCAAGATAAGAAATACATAAGTCTTCCATTTCGCCTTTGATGACGTCTAAACCTAGACGTTCAGCGATAGGAGCGAAGACTTCCATGGTTTCTTTACAAATAGCGATTTGTCTTTCACGAGATAAAGCGCCTAATGTTCTTAAGTTATGTAATCTATCAGCGAGTTTGATTAAAATGACACGGATATCTTTAGCCATGCCGATGAAAATCTTACGGTGATCTTCCGCTTCAAACTCTTCACTGGTGATTTTGGATAATTTTAAACGTTGAATCTTTGTTAAAGCATCAACGATACGAGCGACTTCTTCGCCCCATCTCTTTTTGATATCTTCAACAGTGACATCAGTGTCTTCGACAACGTCATGTAATAAACCAGCGATAATGGTATTAGGACCAGATTGAAGACTTGCTAAGATATAGGCAACTTCAATGAGGTGATGATAATATGGTTCACCACTTTTTCTTACTTGGCCTTTATGCTTTTCAATAATAAAATTATATGCCTCTTCTATTCTTCTTCTGTCTTCAGGAGAAGAGATGTAAAGCATATAGATATCTTCTACTTCTTGAAAAGTGTGCAATGGATAGCCACCATTAATGGGAGGTTTCTTATTTTCCATACCTATTATCTTAAATCATTTCCTTTAATTTTCTCAAGAAAATAAAGAAAACATATTAATAAAGAGGTATCAAACTAGTCGTTTTTGAACTGTAAAAGATAGAGCTTGTGGTAATAACCCTTTTGTCTAAGTAAGGATTGATGTGTGCCTTTTTCAATCACTTCACCTTTATTTAAGACAATGATTTGATCAGCGTTTTGAATCGTTGATAATCTATGAGCCACGACAAGCATTGTGCCGATATTTTTAATCTTTTCTAAAGAATCTTGGATGAGCTTTTCAGTTTCTGTATCGATATTTGCCGTCGCTTCATCAAGAATAAGTATTTGTGGCTTATGTAAAACAGTTCTTGCGAATGAAAGAAGTTGTCTTTGACCTTGGGAGAAGTTTTCACCTTTTTCTAAGACTTCAGTATCTAAGCCATTATCTAATTTATTAATGAACTTATCAGCGTTCACATATTCACAAACCTTATTGATTTCTTCATCTGTGTATTCATCATCATGAAGGGTAATATTATTACGAATTGTGCCAGTGAATAAGAAAACGTCTTGAAGCATTTGCCCCACGGCTTTTCTTAAAGAATGGATTTCAATATCGTTAATATCTATACCATCGAGGAGAATTTGACCTTTTTGGATGGAGAAATTTCTCACTATCAAAGATAGGATTGTGGTTTTACCCGCTCCAGTAGCGCCCACAAAGGCGACTGTTTGACGAGGTTCAATAACAAATGAGACATCCTTAAGGATCCATTCATCTTTTTCATAAGCAAACCAGACATTTTTAAATTCAATGCGCCCTTCAAAGTGGTCCATAACGATTGGATTTGGTTTATCTAAGACTTCTGGAGGCACATCAAGAAGGTTAAATAATCTCTCACTTGATGATGCGGCTTTTTGAATTTGATTGATTTGGTCCGCAATATTTTGTACTGGGTTAAAGAACCTGTTCAAATAGTTGTAGAAAGCCACGATAATACCTGGAGTAAAGTTAAGCTTAATACCCACGAAGAAAGTCACCGCTAAAGCGGAGAAATAGACAAATGTGATAAATGGACGATAAATGGCAAATGCCATTAAGACTTTGAACTTAGTGTTTCTAAGTTGTTTATTCTTCACATTGAATTCATTTTCCTTACGTTTTTGTTGGTTAAAGATTTGAATAATCTTCATACCAGAAAGATTCTCGTTAAGGAATGTGTTCATGTCACTAGTGTATTGTCTTTCTTTACGGAATAACTTGGTGACAATATTTCTAAAGATGAATGAAGCCACAAAGACAACGGCAACAAAGGCCAGGAGAATTAAAGAAAGCTGCCAAGACAAGATGAACATGATGATATAGACACCAATAATGGTCAAAATGTTACGTAGTAACATAACCAAAACATTAGTGAATAAATCACTCATTGATGTCGTATAGTTAGCGACTCTCGTGACTAAAGAGCCCACAGGCATCATATTGAACTGATTTTGTGACATGTTCTCAATATGCGTGAAGACTTCCATTCTTAATTTATAAACAATTCTTTGACCAGCCTTTTGCAGGATCATACTCTCAAAGTAAATGAAGGTTTGTGACAAGATACTTAACGCAAGCCAGCCAAAAGATATACCTAGAATTGTACTAAGCGAAGTCATAAGTATTGGTGCTTCTTCAGTCACGGCAATACTATCAACAAACTGTTTGATGATAAGTGGTAACAAGATATCACCACCGACATTTAATAAGATTAAGAAGAAGGCAAAAGCAAAAGCTTTCCATTCAGGAATGACGTAATGGCCAATGCGTTTCATCATCACTTTAAAAGGAATCTTTTTATCGCCAAAAAGCATCTCATTATCATCATTCATTAGCTATTACCTCCTTCCACTTCACTTTCGAGTTCTTGAAGTTTCACCATCTTTTGATAAGTTGGAGAAATCTTTAACAAGTTACGAGGCGTGTCAAAAGCCTCGACTTCACCATCGTTTAAAACAATAATTTTATCTAAGTGTGAAACTGTTGAAATACGAGACGCCACCACTAAAGTGGTCTTACCTTTTCTTTCATTAGTGATATTGTGCAAAATTGTCTCTTCGGTTTTAGTGTCTACCGCACTAACAGAGTCATCTAAGATTAAGATAGGCGCATTTTTAACATAAGCACGAGCGATAGATATTCTTTGCTTTTGTCCACCAGAAAGAGTCACGCCTCTTTCACCTGAGATAGTTTGATAACCCTTATTAAAGCCACGAACATCATCATCAACACCCGCGAATATCGCACCCATTCTAGCGGTTTCTTCAGTGCCACTTTCTAGACCGAAATTAATATTATGTTCGATAGAATCAGAGAAAAGGAAATTATCTTGTGGGACATAAGCGATATGATCTCTAAGAGAATCAATATCTAAAGTCATGATGTCTTTTCCATCAATAAATAAAGTACCTGGTTCAACGTTATACATCATTAATAAGACATTAACTAAAGTTGTTTTGCCACTACCGATTTTACCAACGATACCAATAGACTCACCGGCTTTGATTTCAAGATTAATGTTCTTTAAGTTAGCGTAGTCATATGTTGGATAAGAGAAGCTAAAATTACGATAAGTAATATTGCCTTCAACTTGTTCTAACTTCACCGCATTTTCGGGTGATTTAACATTGATTTCACTACTTAAAAAAGCGCTCACTCTCTTTAAAGAGGCTCTACTTCTAGAATACATTGGTACAACTTGGCCTAAAGCAATCATTGGCCAAATAAGAATATCCATGTAGCCGATAAAGACGATTAATTTATCAGGAGTGATTTCTTCGGTGACGCCAAATAAAGTAATCGCGCTTCCATGGTTAAAAGCGTAAACAAACCAGCCACCAAAGATAAGGGCGATAGCCATCATAAGGGCAATAATGATTTCAATAATGACATCAAAGATGACGGATAATCTAGCAAATGAGATATTTACATTCGCATTCTTTTTAGCAACTTTAGCGAAAGCATGGATTTCTTTTGTTTCTTTGACAAAGGCTTTGATAACACGGATACCGGTGAAATTTTCTTGTGAGAAATCATAGAGTTCATCATAAGCCTTTTGTCTTTCATCCCATTTCATGGCCATGAATTTTTCATTAATGACACCCCAAATGATGATTAAAACAATTGGAACAAAACAAATAAAAGACATGATGCCATCAAGCATTATCATCTTTACAATAGTAAGGACCGACAAGAATAATGAGTCCACAATCATGACTGTGCCCCAACCAAGGTGATCACTAATTGTTTCTAAGTCATTAGTGAACCAGCTCATCACACTACCGACTTTCGTGTCGTGATAAAACTGTCTTGGTAAGGCTTCTGCCTTTAAAAACATCTTATGACGTAAATCCGCTTCAATACGGAAAGAAGCATTAAATAAAGCGATACGCCAAATAAAGCGACCTACAAACATCCCTGCAGCCACGATTAAGACATATAGACCTAAAGTAAAGATACGGTTAGTGTCACCGTTATGTTCTAAGATATAGACAACTTCACCAAGATATTCAGGAATCTTAAGTTGAATATAATCGACCGCGATTAAAGCCAGGATGCCAATAAGAAACAGCCAGCCATATTTGAGATAATAACGATTAATGTACCTTCCGAATAACATAAAAAATCTCTATTGGAAAAATCTTAACATATCAAAATGTTAAAACAATACCAAACGCTTTATAAATCTATTTTTTAATAATATAAGTCAATTTTCTCGAAAATTGCACGACGCTTACCCACTTTTATAGTGACCGCTCCAGCGGCTTGTTCTAAGTGGTAGCTAAGTTTACTAGAAGAAACTTCTTTATTCTCTTCGTTAACTTGTTCGTTTAATTTAATGTAACCAGTATTATTAACGGCAATACAGACTTCATGGTCGATAGTTAAAGTTTCTTCATTGAAGGCTGTAGAAATTGAATAATATGGTTTTGCAGTTATTTCAATATTTTTAATATTGACGTTGAAATATAAAGTGAGCATGCCGTCCACATAAGAAGAATCCGCACCGATGAAGAATGTGCCATCATCTTTAGTGCTCACATAATGCGGATTATCAACGCCTGTTAAGATGTCTTGATCCACGTTTAGATAAGACATAATTAATTCTTTATCTTCGATATCACTTTTTGAAGTATTGATATTAGCAAATGTTAAAGTCGCTTTTGTTAGTCCAGTATTATCCAAAGTAGCGTTATTCATGTAGGAATAGCTAATCACACCACCTTCTTTAGACGATGTTTCTCGATCTGGTCCAGCGGAATGAGTGTCGCCATTAGAAAAACCAATATCTAGCTTGTTATTTTCATTACAACCAGTTAGAAATAACACTAATGGGATAAGCAATAATCTCGACTTTTTCATACAAATATTATGACACATTTTTTATTTTTCGCTTTGATAAATATCACTAATTAAAAATTCCACGGTGGTCTTGCCATAATATGTCGATAATCTAAATGTACCAATCATATCAACAAATTGATATTGGCTGATTTCACTTTTTGGGAAATAGAAGCCGGTTAATCTCGCGGCTTGACCGATGCTTGTAAGAATATGTTGGGTATCACGAGAATACATTAAAGACTGCGTTCTAATACGTGATAATTTGAACTTAGGAGATTGCCACATTTCTCCGAAAGGAGAAAATGATTGAATTAAATCATAATTTTCACGAGTAATTTCATTTAAATATAAATCAATTGTTTGTGGTCTTTCTTCTTTTATTTCTGTTTGTGCGGCTAGGTCAATAAAAGCTTCTTTAAATTCATTAAATAATTCTTTTTTAACAGAACAACCACCTGCGGATTCATGACCACCTGCGGTTAACATATATTTATCTAATTTATTAAAAGCATTAACGACATTAAAGCCCTTAGGAGCACGGCATGAACCTTTATAATATTCACCACTAGCGTCAAGAGCAAAGATGATTGTTGGCTTTAGATATTTTTTAGCGAAGTTATTAGCGATTAAACCAATAACCCCTTCTTTTTCATTAATAACCGCAATGATAGCCGTTTTACTTGTATCAACTTCTTTACTATTTTCTGTCGCGACTTTAGTGATTTCTTTTCTTTCACTATTCACGGAATTAATCCACTCATTGTAGTTTAAAAGAAGGTTTTTGTCCTCGCTAGTGAAGAATTGCACGGTTTTAATAAGAGAATCCTCATCTTCCACTAAACGGCCAACAGCGTTGACTTTTGGGGCGATTTTCATGCCTATCGCGCTTTCAGTGAAGCTTTCTTTTTCTTTTAATAAATCTATATTAAAGAATTGGCCTTCTTCATATTCTTCAATAACTAGTTTTAATAAGTTACGATTATACTCTCTAATTGGCATCATATCTGAGACCACAGAGATACCCGCTAAAGTGGCGAGATATTGGTCATATCTTCCTAAGAATTCTTTAGCAAACATAAATGTCACAAAACCCGCACTTGTGGGGGTTTCACCAAAGTTAGAAACGACTGGGTGAAGAATATAGTCAGCAGCAGGTAAAACTTCATCAGTTTGATGATGGTCAAAGACTAAGACTTGCATGCCGTTTTTCTTACAATATTCAATGCCTTCAAAAGCGGTCACACCATTATCAACGGTAATTAATAAATCGTAGCCATTTTTAACGATTTCTTCCGCGTGTTTGAGGGTTAAGCCATATCCATCGAGATAACGGCTAGGAACATAGTAGCTAACTGGATAAGAAAGATAAGAGAACATTTTGACTAAAATAGAGATCGACATGATGCCATCGCAGTCATAATCCCCATATATATAAATCTTCTTATTTTCTTTCATCGCACTTCTGACGACTTCGACACATTTATCGATGTCTTTAAAAGAGTGACCCATAGCGAAATTCTCTTCACTCACCGGAGTGAGGAGTTTTTGATATTCGCTTTCACTAATTTGAAAATATGTTAGAAGTCGATTGAGTAAACTTTCCATAATCTTATTATAAAATAAAGGCCGCTTATAAAGCAGCCTTTTCATTAATTAATCGTTAATGCCAATGAAGATTGCTTCTTCTGGTTCCGCAGATTTGTTGACACGTACTGGACGTGCTTTCTTCTTATTGGCTTTTGGTTTGATGATTCTGACACCGTGGAAGGCTTTAAAGAACACTTGGGCTAATGGACCGAAACAGACGAGTGTAAGGCCTGTAGCAATGCTCACGCCTAAGATGACGGCTAAGAAGATGTATGAGACATTTGTGAACATGAAGCCGAAGAAGTTAACACCGAGGTATAAAGCCATAATGAAGGCAATGGTCATTGGTGTTGAGGCTAAAGCAGTAGCTTTAATCATCATTGCATTTCTTGCTTCAACGGAGTTGTCTCTATTACGATCATCGAGAATCATATCTCTTTCTTTATTCATTAAGATAATGCCAACCGCTAAGGAGAAGATGGCGACAAATGGAATCGCTAAACCAGCATAAGAGGTGACTGGTAAGAATCTTAACATCGCGAATAAGCCAGCACTGATACCAGTGGCGCCAAAGCTTACGATTAAGGAAGCAAGACCACGGCTTAAACGGTAACGGAGTAAGAGATAAACCGCACTGATACCTAAACCAACACTTGTAGCGATGATTAAGGATGTGACAGAAGGTTGATCCGCACTAATTCTCACGGAATCCTTTAAGGAAACGTTAACATTAGCAGGCATATTGAGGTTAGCACCACTAGCGTTATTTAATTCATCAAGAGTGAAGAATTCGCTAACGGCGATTGGATTTAAATCACCATATTTAATCATTTCATCACCCTTCAATGGTTTATTGAAGTTAATGATGTAGTAACCATAGTAGACAGTAGCTGTACCACTTGCAGTGGTATCGTACTTAGAGGTGTATTCATATGTATCAAGTTCAGTAATTTCTTTTAAACTTGTGCCTTCTAAAGAGGCATTGTCTAAAATAGCATCGATTCTTTCTTTAACATCAGAAGTTAATGTTGTATTACCAGCAACTTCACTGACATATTCAATATAGACTTGGCTATTGCCATATGGGGAATCTGAACTATAGATAGCTCCTTTTTGAGCAATACCGAAGACAATCATAGAAGCCACACTAGCGACGAATAAGATAGCGGCAAGAATACCAACTGGTTTCTTATGCTTTGTGAAGTCTTTATCAGCGTTAGCGCCTTCGTATTTTTCTTTGCTTTCTTCTAAGCCATCGGCGACTTGATCTTTACTGACATCGAATAAGTCATAGCGACCAGCTAAGCCTTGTTCGTTTGTGACAAGCCATTCCATGCCACGTAAGAAGATGAGATTTAATAATAAGGAAGAAACGCCACCTAAGATGCTAGCAACAGCGAATGATTTCATCATAACGCCACCTAATAAGTAGCAAGCTACGCCCATCGCCACTAACACGACGTGTAAGTCAACGATTGGTAATAAGGACTTCTTAGCAGCTTCTGTATTAGCTTTCTTAAGAGTTCTACCACGGTAGCATTCTTCTTTGAATTTTTGCATATAGATGACACCGCTTAAGACACTGATTAAGCCTAAAGCGATTAAGCCAACTATACCGGCAATATTGAATTCAGCGCCTAATAAGACGATGAATAAGAAGCCTAAGAAGGTGGCAAGAATACTTGTCACCGCAATACCACTAGCGCCTAATCTATAGAAGTAGATAAGTAATAAGCTAATAACAGCGATGGCCACGACTGTAGCAATAAATGTTCTACTCCAGGCAATGGTCTTATGTGTGCCTAATTCCACTAAGCTTTCAACGAATAAGTTAGCGGTCTTTGAGAACATGAAGTCAACATGGTATTCCATTTGACCAGCATTGAGTAAGTTCACATAGTATTTAGCATTTCTGAATGCTTTTCTTAAAGCATCAGGAGAGACTTTACTATCTTCACCAACTTCTGGTTGGACATAAGCTCTTAAAGCGGTATGTTCTTCATCTAAGAATGGATCAGCAGCATCGAAAGTCATTAAGACTTTGCTAGCGATAGCCGCGTCATATGTATCTTGAGAATTTTGATTGATTTTATCATATGAGTAATAGTCTTCGATGTAGTCGTACCAAAGGTAGAGATAAGCATGTCTTTTAGCTTCTTCTTCCTCTTCTTCACCTTCTTCGTGTTGGTGTTGTTCTTCGACTTCACCAGTATTGTTATCACTCATTTCCTTAGCTTCTGTATAAACAGCTTGGAATAATTCATTATCATAATTGATTGGAATGATGATTGTTGGATAGCCCTTATCATTGGTCCAATATGCTTCTTTATTTGGGTCGAGGAATTCAGTAGCTAAAGCATATGTTTCCTTTGAGTTTGAGATAGCCAAACTGGCATTAAATGAAAGGTAGTTTTGAATGATTTCGTATTCTTGATCTGTATCTTGAACGAAAGAAACTTTAATTGTATCAAAACCAGCGGTTTCAACTTTATAACGAGAGATATCAGCAGTTGCTAATCTCTTTTCCATGATTTTTGCGGTTTCTTTAACAGCGTCATCATCGGTGAATTCATAGTCTTTGTCTGGATTACCATCGTCATCTTTAGCATTGATGCGGAATGTTAATTCACGACCTCTCTCGAATTCGATATTACTGTTCATATTTGTAACTACGGTGGCAAATGTTGCCCCAACCATCAATAGCGAAGTAGCCGCTATGACAATATGTGACCATAATCTACGCATATTTATTCCTCCTAATACGTGTATGTGCATTCGCTCGTAAGGCGACGTCATTGAATAATATACTCTAATTACATAAGTAATTCAATATATTTGTATGAGTAAATGAGAAAATAAAAGAACAAGACGAGTCTTGTTCCAATTTAACTAGTTAATTTATAACATTATTAAAATAATGTTGTTTGGTGACCAATTTTAAGATGCTTATAAGCTTTCTCGGTGGCAACACGTCCACGAGCAGTTCTATCGATCATCCCAATTTGAAGAAGATATGGCTCATAAACGTCTTCTAAGTTATCGATTTCTTCCCCAATAGCGCTTGCTAAAGTATCTAAACCAACAGGTCCACCTTTGAATCTTTCAATGATGGTTTTTAAGTATTTGATATCGACATCATCAAGACCAAGTTCATCCACTTTTAAGGCCTTTAATGCTTGTAAAGCATCATTGATAGTAATGTGATCTTGACCAGCATAGTTAGCAAAGTCACGCACTCTTCTAAATAATCTATTAGCGATACGTGGAGTACCGCGAGAACGTTTAGCAATTTCTAAAGCTGCAGCATCTTCAATTGTGGTATTAAAGACTTTTGCCGTTCTTTTGACAATAGCGACACATTCATCAATATCATAGAAATTGAGCTTTTCAGAAATGCCAAATCTACTTCTAAGTGGAGCGCTTAAATTACCCGCACGGGTGGTCGCACCAATGAGTGTGAAAGGTGGTAAATCAATAGTTAAAGTTCTCGCGCTTGTATCGCGATTAATAACGACAGAGAATTTAAAATCTTCCATAGCGTTATATAGTGTTTCTTCCACTATTCGTGGAAGTCTATGGATTTCATCGATGAAAATGATGTCTCCACCATCTTTATTTAAATTAGATAAAATGGCCCCTAAATCACCAGGTTTTTCAAGCGCTGGACCATTAACAAAATGGATGTTAGCGTGCATCTCATTAGCAACAACATAGGCTAAAGTTGTTTTGCCTAAACCTGGAGGGCCATAAAAAAGAATATGGTCTAATGGCTCATCTCTATGAAGAGCGGCACCAATAAAGACTTTTAAATTGGCCTTTAAGTCTTTTTGACCAACGTATTCATCAAGAGTTTGTGGTCTAAGTGACAACTCTTCTTGTGATTCGTTACTATTCCTATTTGCGTCTAATAATCTGGACATATTATTTCCTTAATTTAGCTAAAGCTAAGCGTAAGATTTCTTCTGGGGAAGCGTCTTTTTCATTGATGGTCGCTAAAACACGGTCAATAGCCGCTCCTTTAAAGCCTAATTCTTTTAAGGCTTCATACACTTCATCGTAAACACCTGGGTCACCTTTAGTGCCAGTTAATTCACCTTTAAGATCAAGAATGATTTGGCTAGCGGCTTTTGCTCCGATGCCTGGTAACTTCTTTAAATAAGCCACGTTATTAGAGGCAATCGCGTTTCTAACTCCATCCACGGTTGTGGCGCTTAAAGCACCAATAACAGTCTTTGGGCCTAAGCCTTTAACTTTGATTAAAGATAAGAAGACTTTCTTTTCATCTAAAGATGAGAAGCCAACGAGATATTGTTCATCTTCTCTAATAACATTATATGTATATAAAAACACTTCTTGACCAACTTCGTAGTCACTAATATGGCTGACTAAAACTTGATAGCCGACATCACGAACATCGACAATGACGGTATCGCCATCAGTCATTAAAACTCTGCCTTTTAAAGAATAAATCATAGTAATTACCTTCCTTAATTTTACAAATTAACGATGATAAATAGAACAAGAAAAAGGAGAACAGCAAGCGCGCTTAATAAACTAGATATGAAAATTACCTCTAATTTATTAACCTTCATTTATTCACCTCTATCAAACTCTTTTGGCATAGGTGTAGGCACTCTTTTGTGCTCACTAATCTTATGGAGATGTTGAATGCGCTTTTCAACTTCTTCATCAACCTTCCCGCCTAAGATATAAGCATCTAAATCTTTATAGGTTACACCCATTTCTTTTTCATCAGTTTGGCCTTCAAATAGGCTCGCTGTTGGAACTCTTTCCGCTAAATGGTTGCTAATACCTAATAGCTTACTTGCTTCCACGACTTCGCCTTTTAATAAATGCGCGATTGGAAGAATATCGCATGCCCCATCACCATGTTTAGTGAAGTAGCCTGTATATCTTTCATCAGCGTTATCTGTGCCAATAACTAAACCATTATATTTTTGCGCATAAGCATATAAGATGCTCATTCTAATACGCGCTTTTAAATTACCTAAAGTACTTCTATCGAAATCTTGGCCAAGACTCTTAAATGTCTTAACATAACCATTAAAGATTTCAGTAGCGTCTACTGTCACATAGTTTAAGTCCAATTCTTTTGCTAAAAGAAGAGCGTCATCTTCATCAGCTTTTTGGCTTTCAATTGGAATGATTAAACATAATAAGCGGTCTTTACCGACAGCGTTTCTGGCTAAAGCCGCGCATAAAGAAGAATCAACTCCACCAGAAATACCAAGTACATATGTTTTGCAGTGGGCTTTTTCAATATATTCCTTTAGGAATTGTTCGATTTCTTTTAAGTATTGTGCTAATTTCATAACTATCTCACGTATTCAAATTCGAAGTCATCGAGGATGACAGTATCGCCATCTTCTGCCCCTCTATTTTCTAATTCATCATCGATTCTAAGAGCACGAATCTTACTCATTAAGACCATCATACCTTCATCAGTGGAGATATTAGTCATATGGTAGAACTTAAGCATTTTCTCACCTTCAATAGACCAAGTATGAGCATCAATTCTTCCAATAGTGAAGAATGGTTCTTCATCTTCAAGAGTGTAGGTCTTATGGTCAAGATCTTCTTCTTTAGCGTCATAAAGTGGGAATAATGGAGTACTTTTAAGAACTTCCGCACATTTATAAAGAAGTTTATCGATATTCTCTTCAGTGATTGCACTGATTGGAATAATTTCTTTTCCGATTTGTTTTTCTAATTTTTTAAGCTTTTCATTTGCCCCTTCTTCATCCATCTTACTAGCGACAATGATTTGTGGGCGTTTATCTAAAGCAAAGCCATATTCTTTGAGTTCATTATTAATGACTTGATAATCTTCATAAGGATCTCTACCTGTTTCAGATAAATCAATGACATGAACGATAACACGGCATCTTTCAATGTGTCTAAGGAACTGTAAACCTAAACCTTTACCTTGGTGAGCACCTTCAATTAATCCTGGTAAGTCCGCCATCACGAAGGAACTACCATCTTTAACAGAAACTACACCAAGATTTGGGGTAATTGTGGTAAATGGATAATCAGCAATTTCAGGTTTAGCGGCACTGACCACACTTAAAAGTGTGCTCTTACCAACACTTGGGAAACCGACTAAGCCGACATCGGCTAAAAGTTTAAGTTCAAGAATTAATCTTTTTCTTTCACCTGGTTCGCCGTTTTCGGCAATCTTAGGCACTCTATTAGTGGAACTCTTGAAGCAGGAGTTACCTCTACCACCTCTACCACCTTTAGCGACTCTAATCATCTTGCCATCTTCATTTAAGTCACCTAAGAACTCTTTGTCTTTTTCTAAATAGACAACAGTTCCCACTGGGACATCAACGATGACATCTTCTGCATATTTACCATATTGGTTTTTGATACCACCTTTTTCGCCATCATTAGCGATGAAAGTTTTACTATGGCGGAAATTGAATAATGTATTGATGGTTTTGCTGGCTCTTAAAAAGATTGAACCACCACGGCCACCGTTACCACCGGCAGGTCCACCCTTTGGGACATATTTTTCACGTAAAAAGGCAATGGCGCCATCGCCACCTTTACCACTTCTTACTTCAATAACTGCACGATCAATAAACATAAAATTCTTCTTTCTTTTCTATTATATAAGAAAAGCATACAAAAAGACCACTAAAATGTGGTCTTAATGTTCTTTTTTAACAATTAGTCTTGTGGAACGACTTTCACGAGTGTTCTGTCTTTGCCAGAACGTTCATACTTCACAACACCATTACATGTGGCGAAGATGGTATCGTCTTTACCTTTTTTGGTATTGACTCCAGGATAAATTCTTGTTCCTCTTTGACGGTAGATAATGCTACCTGCATGGCACCATTGTCCATCGGCGACTTTAGCGCCAAGTCTACGACCAGCAGAATCACGTCCGTTTTTTGTGGAACCGACACCTTTTTTACTAGCAAAGAGTTGGAGATTTAATTTAAATAACATCTTTATTTCCTCTTTTCTACCGAATTACTTATCGGTTTTGATAGCGATGAACTTCGGATTTGTTTCGGCTATGGTATTTAACCCACAGACGATTGTTTCAATCACGACTTCATCATGGGCATCTAATGGACGTTCACTTTTGAATAATGCATGTCCTTCATCTAACTTAATTTCGTAATCTTTAACGTTAACTAAGTTATTGAATCCTCCAGTCACTACTGCACTGACCGCTGCACAGACAAGATCTTGTCCATATTCAGCTGAGTTAGCGTGGCCCTTAACTTCTAAAAAGTTAATTTGGTTATTAGATGCACGGCCAATTATCACTTTAATCATGATTAGGCATTGATAGCTTCGATTACTAAGCAAGTATATGGTTGACGATGACCAATGGTCTTGTGTTCGTTAGCCTTTGCTTTGTACTTGAAGACGCGGATTTTTTTGCTTTTGCCTTGTTTCTCGACTTTGGCTGTAACTTTGGCACCTTCGATATATGGGTTACCAACTTTGAGTGCCTTGTCTCCGATTAGGAGCACTTTGTCGAGGGTGATTTTTGCACCGACTTCGGCATCGAGTTTTTCGACGTAGATTTTGCTGCCAACTTCCACGCGAACTTGTTTTCCACCAGTTTCAATAATTGCGTACATAATGTCCCTCCTTCTGTTTAATCACTAAGTACTCGCTATTAAGGTACTTAATAAAGTTTCATAAACCTTTTCTATGCGGTTGTAGCTAGTGAGGCGACAACGCATGTAATATAACATAAGTTATAAAAGCGTTCAACAATAAATTAAAGAAATTTTCTAATTAAGAAAATACTTTAGAGTGAAGAAATGAATAGTATCCTGTTTGTCCAATAATCAGATGATCAAGAAGTTTAACCCCTATCTTTTCCGCTCTCTTATTAATTTTTTCGGTAAATGTGATGTCAGAAACACTGGGAGATAATGAGTTATTTGGATGGTTATGGATGAGGTAAAAATAATAGCCATTATGGAGCACTAAAAGATGGATTATTTCACGTGGAGAAATAGTCACATTTTCATCATCGCCTTTATATAAAATCTTCTCAAAAATGATTTGTTTATTCTTATTAAGAATAACTAAGACAAAGTTTTCTTGAGATTGTCCCACTAACGAAAGAGCGTATCTCTGGTAAAGAGAATCGCTATTTACTTCCGCTTTTTCTTCATAAACAAGACGTGTTTTTTCGTTCATTCTTTTAGCGATTTCTATTGTCGCCGCAAGCTTTAAAGCGTTAACTCTCTTTAACCCCTTAAACGAATGAAAATATTGATATGGTTTGTTATATAAAGCTGTTAGTGAGTGACAGTCATTTAGTACTTCTCTAGCAATATCAAGGGAAGAATGTCCAACTGTTCCTACATTGATAATAAGGGCTAATAATTCCTCATCACTTAAAGTTTCAATCCCAAATCTAGCCGCTTTTTCGCGTGGCTTATCTAGAGTGGGCAAATCATCGATCTTGCTCATTTAGTTCCAAGAAAATTTCCAACCACCTGGGACAGTGGCGCTGCCTTTAGAGGAACGGAACAAACGATAGATCACTACTGCCATGATGGCGACACATAAAATCGCCATAACTGCAGTCACTGTAATCGCTTCACCAACATAGTGGTTTTGCATCTCTTCTTTGCTGAGTAATGTATAAGTCATAAAAAAGACCTCCTTATTAATTAAATAGGGAGGTTTTTTCAAATTTGTCCGAAAATTATGCAATTTTTTTCTTTTTTTCTAATAAAACTTGTAAATTCTCTTGATGTTTGGCTAATTTTTCACGTTCTAATGCAATCTTAGCTTCAGGAGCTTTATTAATGAAGTTAGGATTATTAAGCATATTTTCGCAGCGTTTGATTTCGTTATTTAAAGCTTCAATATCTTTATTTAACTTCGCTAATAATTCGTCTTTATTAACGTTACTAGCGATATAAAGTTCGGCTTCATTATAGATATGAGCTTCGCCTTCAACGTGTTCATCTTCCTTTAATAACTTTACTTCAGAGAAACTGAATCTCTTTAGATAGGAAAGGAAACAATCAAACATTTCTTCTTTAATTAATAAAGAGAGGTCCAAACTAGCGTTAGGGGCTAATTTGTTTTCAATTTTATAGTTTCTCACATCCTTAATGAGATTGAATAATAAATCAACTTGATAGTCTTTAGATTCATCCACGAGGTTATCTTCATATTTTGGATAACTTTCAAGCATGATAGATTCTAAATGAGTTGGTAAAGAACAATATAATTCTTCCGCGATAAATGGCGTATATGGATAGATGAGAAGAATTATATTCTTCAAGCACTTTAATAAGACCGCTTTTGTGGTGTTCTTCACTTCTTTATTTTCGCTATTTAGAGCGACTTTAGACATTTCTAAGTATTGAGAGCAGAAATCATCATAAACGAAGTTATATAAGTGATTACTAGCCGCATTGAAGTCATATTTATCCATATTGATGGTGACATTCTTGATTGTGGTATTAAGTCTATTGATAATCCACTTATCTAAAGCGGACATCTTATCTAGAGTTAACTTTATTTCCTTATAGTCATCACCAAGGATAGATAGCACATAACGCGCGCTATTCCATATCTTATTTAAATAATTAGAAGCCGCTTGGACTTTCTCATCGATATATCTCATATCTTGTCCAGGTGTACTGTTAGTAGTTAGGAAATATCTAAGAGCGTCCGCACCATAATCCGCAATGACTTGAATTGGATCAACACCGTTTCCTAATGTCTTTGACATTTTACGGCCTAATTCATCTCTAACTAAGCCGTGGATAACAACTTCTTTAAATGGTCTTTGACCTGTCATTTCTAAGCTTTCAAAAATCATTCTTGAAACCCAGAAGAAGATAATGTCATAACCAGTGACTAAAACATCAGTTGGGAAATATCTTTCTAAGTCTGGTGTCTTATTTGGCCAGCCCATTGTGGAGAATGGCCATAATTGGGAGGAGAACCATGTATCAAGAACATCGCTTTCTTGTTCCCAGTTTTCCATATCACTTGGTGGATCCAATAAAACCTTAACTTCACCTGTATGCTTATTGTAATAAGCAGGAATACGGTGACCCCACCATAACTGACGAGAAATACACCAGTCTTCGGCTTTTTCCATCCATTGGATAAAGACTTTTTCAAATCTTTCTGGAACAAAGTTAACTTTTGTGGATTTCTTTCTTTGGTTGGCTAAAGCTTGTTCCGCGAGTGGGCGCATCTTAATAAACCATTGTTTAGAAAGCATTGGTTCCACGACCGCGTTACTTCTTTCACTGTGACCAACTGGGTGAACGATTTCTTCTTGCTTAACAAAGTTGCCTTCTTTTTTAATGTTTTCAATTAAGGCTTCACGACAGACGAATCTATCCATACCTTGATATTGACCACATTTTTCATTCATTGTGGCATCTTTATTAAAAATGATTGGTTTTTCTAAACCATATTTTTCACCGATGATAAAGTCATTTGGGTCATGGGCAGGTGTACATTTCATCGCCCCAGTACCAAAATCGATATCAACGTATTCATCACAAATAATTGGTAATTCATCATGGTTAGCAGGATTTATAACCTTCATTCCATGATATTTTGTGTATCTTTTATCTTTAGGATTAACGACCACACAGACATCACCGAACATGGTTTCTGGTCTAGTTGTGGCGACGATTAAGGATTCATCACTACCGACAATTGAGTATTTGAAATAATACATATAACCCTTGTCATCTTGGTGAATAACTTCAACGTTACTAAGGGCGGTCATTTGTACTGGATCCCAGTTAATGATTCTTTCGCCTTGATAAATTAATCCTTTGTTATATAAGGTCACGAAGACCGTTCTAACTGC
>Ga0256405_10002539_pt1 | contig 41453 bp, 37 predicted proteins | sample RumenRJG_02DNA_FD_189096 | JGI IMG/M metagenome (GOLD analysis project Ga0256405, IMG submission 189096) | Bovine rumen microbial communities from Lethbridge, Alberta, Canada - RJG_02 | ecosystem: Host-associated > Mammals > Digestive system > Stomach > Rumen | place: Canada: Alberta... | reverse complement strand
GTTCCCTCCGCTGTCTGCTCCCAGACGACAGTGTTGGTGATGGAGATGGTAGTGGCCACCTTCACGACATCTTCGCCCGCACCGATGAAAGAGAACATCCAGCCATCTTCCTTGCAGTCGTCGATGAGCTTCTTGATGGCGGGCCCGGTCCATTCCTTCGAGGAGTTCTCATAACCGTCGGTGATGATCGTAACAAGGACGGCCGCATCCTCGATGTCCTTGATGTCAGCCTTGAGTTTCTTCACGGTCTTTCCGATTGCATCGAAAAGGGGAGTGCAGCAGCAGGGTTCATACTTGTCCTTGGTGAGTTTGTCCGCATCCTTGATCGGGGTCTTGTCGTAGATCATGTCGATGCCGCAGTCACAGAAGGCGGCCAGAGACACATAGTGGTCTTGCGTGTCCATATGCTTCAACTGGGCGGCACGGATGGCGCCGAGCGTCTCGTTGTAACCGTCGATGGCTTCCTTGCGGATGGATTCCATGGATCCGGACTTGTCGAGGATGACGAGGTTGAATACCTGAGTCTTTGCGGGGGTGTTGTTCTGTTCCATAATGCAGTGTGTTTTGAATTCCAATGCAAAGATATCGGCCAGTTGTCCCAAAATGTGGTACAGGAAAAGGAATTCAAATTATTTCAAAATGTACTTGCAACTCGGATAATTGGAGCAGCCATAAAACCGGCCGTATCTGCCATTTCGAAGGACGAGATTCCCGCCACATAAAGGGCATTTCCCGTTTTCGACAGCTGCATTCCGTATGTTTTGGTTCTGTCTTACGCTGATGATGTGTTGCTTTCTTGCACCTTTATCTGTCACATTCGAGTTCATCAGAGTACGGTAAATCTCACCTACTTTCTCATCTGATATTTTGGGCTCCTTGAAACGCCTTATATACCGCACAATCTGTCCCCAGTATAATACCGGGAGTGAACGATCAACCTTAATTGTCGCTTGCCTGGAAAACGCAACAATATTATGAATTGGGATGGTACCATCGTTCACTAAAAGCCTCTGAATCGCTTTAATGTGACCCTGATTCTGACGGAGCGGATTCCTCAGCTCATACTTGTGTCCATAGATGTTCTGAGTCCAGAATTCGCTATTCTCTCCGCCGTAGATCCAGCCTTGGTAATACTTGGTTTCAATGACGAAGATTCCATAAACAGAAACGACCACGTGATCGATCTGTGTACTATGACCGCCTGACTGAAGAAGAAGGTCGTTAATGACAAGATAGTCTTTCTTGGGAAGAAGAGATAACAAAGCAGATACCTGCTTCTCTCCACGCTTTCCCTTCGTCCTCCTCCAAATGATAACTAAGGCAAAAAGGACAAGTACGGCAAAAACGGTTATTATGCTACTCCAGTCCATATACCTCACCTTTTATTGCCCATCGGAGTAGAAATATAAATATGGTGATTTCCCCGACCAACTGGCTCATATATCTTCCTAGCGCAAGAATTGCAGAAATATATGTCCTTCAAATCCACCCTAACACCAGCGTTTGCGGGGAAATTCCGGCCGCAACAGCTACAAGTGAAAGCCTTGCCGCATTTATGTTTCCCTAAGCCCTGGACCTCTGAATGCCACCGCCCCGGACTCTTGATATAGCTGACGAACTCTTCATTCTTGACGATCCTCGGCGAGGAAACTAGTGCATGGCCGCTCCCGATAGAGACATCGGAATCAAAGGAGAAACCTGTAACGGTGCATCTCACTTCATCATCGACCGAATAGGAAACGGTCGTACCGACCAGCACATGCTCATATCCGGAGGCATCTCTGACTATTTGATTGCCTGACCGGTCCCTTCTTCCGGTAACAGTAAAGAGATACCTCTCTCCCTTTTTGTACTTGTCCCTCAGATTGCGAAGAGCCACAACGTCTTTGGATTTTTGTTTCTGCTTGACTGGGGAAGGCTTGGGGTGCGGAGTTGCTTTCAACTGAACGTAATCCTTCCGCAGAACGATCTTCCGGTCAATCATGCACGCAGCCTTGCTCGAATCGTCATCGGATATGGCTACGAAATAAAGCTCTCCTGAATTCGTTTTTACGACTTCGACCCGGCAAACGAGTTTAGTGCCCTTGGCGTAGTTCAAATCCGAAACGGAATGATATTTCAGGCCGCTCTCGTCTGCTAACAGATAGAGGAATCGGCCGGCGGAAGGATCATTCCAGGGCATACTAAATTCCACGACTAATCGATATGATCCGTTCTTGCGATGCTTTCTGGGACTACCCTCGACAAAAGGGAACTGAGTAGGGATAAATGAAGCCTTTGACGTTTCGGCCGGACGTGGTATGACAACGGGGACGACCAGATCCTGATTCTTACAAATAGCCGTTCCCATCAGGACAAGCTTGGCTGATTTGACCGAGAAGGTGACGACGCATCTGAGCAGCTGATTCTCTGGATAATACTGTTGGGATTCGGCCGAGTATGTCCTTCCTTCGGCATCGGATAACTCGTACTCGTATCGACCTGGCTTCTTCTCGACATGTTTAACGAGCAACTTATACTTGCCCGGAGCACCCGAGCGGAACGGCGCATCCGGTTGAAGGGACAGGCCGCCTGAAGCGGTTGCCTGCTGGTTATGCTTTTCATCCTGGGCCATGGATTGCAAACGTTTAGAGTTTCTCGATCAGGTTTGCGAGTCTCTCATTGATATAGGCCTTGAGTTCCGGGGAGTTTGAGATATCGATGTCATCGGCAAGGCTCAGGTAGAAACCACAGGCTGCAGAAAGCGACAATCTATTGTAAAGGGTTCCGCTCACTCTCCAGCGTCCGTCGGGAAGGATCTCAAGGAAACTCCGCACATCCGGGTATTGCTCGATAAGGATATTCTTTGAACGGGTCGTCTTTAACTCCATGTTGAGTTCAATACGCTCTGAGCCATAAAAGCCGAACATGTCCAGGTCGAACGTCTTATGCTGCTTGGCATATTGCCAACTGCGGTTGGTGACTTCAACGCCGCTAGCACGTTTCAGGAGGAAGACCTTGTTCTTGCGATCCTTACTGCTGTAATCAAAAGCCCAGATGGCATCGAAGCGGCCGTTGTCAACGAAGCTGAAAGCCTCAACATTCCTGTCTGCGCCGGTCGTGTTGCTGTTGGATGAGTCATAACCCTTAAGGACTACGCTCTTTCCGGTCTGGATAGCTTTGTTAATGGCATCGATCTTATCCGCCATCTCGCTGTGTCGAAGATACTTCCGGTCTAGAATCTCCTGCTTGATGTTGTCTGGCATCTTCTTGCTTTCAGATCCGTACCGGTAGTAGGGGATTCCGTCCAAATAGACGATACCTTGAACGGCGGGGGAAACGGTCAGGTCCAGCACCTTCCCGTCTTCCCTGAAATGTGGGCTTACATACTGGAAACTCTCCGGAAACCGTTTCTTGACGATGGCCATGATATGTCGGCAATACTCATCGTTCTTGTCCTTATTATCAGAGGTGAGTTCCCCTTTCGTGATCAGGAAATCGATGTCCGCCTGAACCCCGTTGATGTACCGTCTCTTCTCGTCCGTCCCGATGTATAAGTGGCTCTCACCTTGCTCGACGTAACGGTTCATGAATGCACACAGGGTCTTGAGGATCTTGAAACTCTGATCCGTCTCATTAGGCTGAGAGGTCTCGTTGTCATATACCCAGGACATCTTATGCTCAATCCTGTCGTCTTCAGGAGGGAAAGGGAAAGAACCGTTGTCCTTACTGTCAATGACCTCAATAGCGTCATTGATATTCAATATCGTACATATCTCCCTATGAAGATCGTCCCGGAGCCTTTCGAGGGACGTGCTTCCGATGAAGCGATTCGAGGCCTGGACAAGCTTCGCGACGTCCGACAGCTCGGTGTCCTGCAATTCACTGATAACCTGAGTAAGGACATCGGACTCTTCTGGGTTGTCATACTCCTTCAGCACCTTGGCCATCGTCCGTTTCTCAAGGATGCCCATGTCAGTGGAATCATATGACTCCAGAGACTGGATGCCAGTATAGTTCTTTTTTGCAAAAGCGATCAGAGACTGGAGGTATTGCCTGGAGAAAGTGTAGTAATCAAGGTCAACGCTGTCCTCCACAATGGCGGCCAGAGCGCAACATACGCCCAGGTAGTTTTCCTTGTTCTGGGAACCGCTAAGAGCACGTGCCTGTCTGATCGCCAGGATACGATGGAGAAGGCTTATCCGTTCCTTATCCATCATCCGGATCGTTTTCTTTGGCGGTATGGGAGAGGCAATAATCTTGTTCGAGTAGAACAGATGCCTTACGAAACTGTCCCTGGCCTCCTTTTCACCGAACTGCCTTTCCGGGACATCATTGGTAACGGATGCGAGAAAGAAATCCAAGTCGTCATCATACGTCTGAATCTCAAGGGTACGGTAGGCAAAACGGGGAAGGGACTCATACTCGGTCCTTACCAGAAAGCCATATTCCGTCAGCCATGTGTTCTTGACATTTTCGCGATAAGGGAAGAGGAGCATGGCGTCCATTTTAGAATACTGCTGAAGCTCTTCGTCATCTTCCCAGAAGGTCTTCCTGATGAATTCGATAACGGTTTCATCAATGGAGAAGCATCTCTCATCCAAGTGATATGTCACATTGATCGTGGCCCCCAATCCGATATTACGGGTGATATCGGTCATGTAGATGCCCCGGACGTTAGAGGCGGAGCGAATCACGATTGGGCCTGCAATGGTTTCGTAGGCAGGATCCGTGCTTTCGGCAAAGATGGAATCATAGCCTTTGTTCAGGACCCTGACAGTGAGGATGTCCCGATCCCCATAAACCTTCTTCTTCTCCTCTTCCGGCTCTTCTGGGACAGTGGCGGCCAATGTATTTAGGAAAGAATTTACGGAGAATAACTTCTTATCCTTTTTGTCCTGAAGAACGGATATGGTCCCGTCTTCAGCAGACAACGTCGGCTTGAAGCTGTTGCCGCTTTTCATCTTCATCTGGAGGAAAAAGCGGTTCAGATCATACAATGAAACGGCATCCTTATTGACCTGGATGGTGCCGTGATTCTCATACCACCAATCCTTCTCACACTCCCTAACCTTAGCCCCGCGTATCGCCTTGACAAAATCTAGGATGTCAAGGTCAACGACGGCATCAAGGGTATAGCCCACGTTGTCAATCCCCTCGGCTCGGATAAACCTGACGAAAACAGGAACGAGGACATCGGAAATATCGGGTTTGAGCAGAGATAACAGATAAACCAGACAGGACATATATCTCTGACGGTCCGGCATCCGGTCTCCTTCGCAGAGGAAGGCAGCTGCCGCGAGAATCTTTATGTCTTTTTCCAGGTCCTTGCGGCGAATCTGTTCCGCTTCCTGGAGAGGAATCTCGCCTATCTCAGAAGAAATCTGCTCAGCCCGCTGCAACAGCAGACTGATGGTCGTTACATAGGAACTGTCATTTGACAGATCCTGGGAGCGGTCGTTAATGGCATCACGGAGGTACTTCAGCACACTTTCATGGTACTGGTCGATATAGTCTGGCGTGATAGGGAACCACGGGAGGGCAATCTCTTCTGATTTCATGTTGTGGTTAGTCTTTTGTAAGGAAAAGCAAGGGGATGGAGAGACTATCAGAACTCTGCGCCATTGAGCGTGTCTAGGGCTTCTTCAAGGCTGGAGATGGCGTCTTCAAGGCCGGAAATGATTTCGTCCATACCATCACGCATCTCCTCACTATCATCGTCATCCGGAATCCTTGCTAGGGCGGTTTTTTCCTCATCCAAGGCTTTCTGCATCTTATCTTTTGCGCCGGTCAGCGCAATAATGCTCTGATTGATTCTTTTTCTTCTGGAGTTGTTCATGGCCTTGGTTATTAGATGATAATGTAACCTTTTAGAATAGCGTCCGGAATGATGAACTGGGCGGAGCGTTCGGCAAATGCGATGGTGACCTTCTTGCCGTCAAAACCGCTGATAGTACCGGGGCCAAAACTCTTATGCGTAACCACGTCACCAACCTTGAGTTTCTCCCAGGGATCAATTTCCATCACAACAGGATCTGAGGCGTTTGTTGTGACGTCCTCTAGATAGCTGATGGCATCATCAAGTGAGCAAATGGCTTCATCCAGGTTGTCGATAGCATCCTGCATCATGTCGCCGCGCTCGCTGTCTTGTAGGCCTTCCGGCATGTTGTCAAAAGCCTCTTCCTCTTCGTCATGAACATCCTGAAGGGTGTCATGCGCCTCCTGAATTGCCGATAGGCAGTTCTCTAGAATAGCTAATCTTGCTTCTTTCATATCGTGTTATTCGTTAATTATTCTGGCAAAGGCATCCAACTGTACCTTGATCGCATCGAAATCACAATTCAAATCCAGTGTCCTAACCATGATCCTGTTCTTTCCGAAATTGGCGTCCAGGTCAGGAGCAATCTCTTCTTGTGTGCGTGCGTAAAGGAGCATGCCAGAGACGTTCCCGGTGTTATCCTTATCCAGATTCTTGACATAGGTAAAGATCTGGTATAGGTTGCCGGAGTGAATGGTTTGCTTGTCGAACTGCTCCTGCATCATCTTTCCATAATACTTGGTGTCAATGATAAGGGTGCGATCGCCTTTGTGCAAAGTAATGTCCGTCCTCATCTCAGGAAGGAAGTCGATGACCGCATCATCACGATTGGTGATTTCCCATTCGATATGGTCAGGATAAGCCGAAAGCCCCCGATGATGAATACGGTAATACTCTAGGACGAACTTCTCGAAGAGTCGATTCATGTGGTCATCCGAGAAGGTGGCCATCTTATATGCACCAGACTCAGTCGTCATCAGCATACCGTCCAGGATGAAATAGCAGATGTTCATCAGCATCCGGTAGGTCTGGTTGTTACGCTGAAAACGCAGCATATTCCAGTGGATATTGAACGGGTCTATCGTGGAAACGCCATCGAAGAAGGGGAGTATGGACTTCAGCTGGTTCTTACGTTTGGAGGAAACTGTCCTTTCCCGGATAAGAATCCCCGCGGTCGTCTTGAGAATCTGGTTGAACGTGTTGTTCTCGGACAATTCGTCAAACTCGCAGGACAGCACCTGCTTGTGCCGGACACGGTTCTTGATGGTCTCCACCATGTCAAGCTTACCGCGAAGGACAGAGAGTGTGTCATGGCGCTCGATGTATTCACGGTACAATCCCTGCTTCAACTGATATGAGATGCCCTTGTAGAGAATCTCAGCAAACAGATCCTGGATATACTCGAAGTCCTCCTTCGAGATCTCATCATAGTTGTTCTTCCTAAGCTCTTGGAAAGCATAGGAGAGCATGTAATAGATGTTCCGGATCAGTATGCCCTTGTCGTTAATCATTGAAGATGGCGTTGAGCTCGTTTTCCCACTTCTTCACTTCACTACGATTGTCGAACCAGTATTCCTGGAGCATCGGGACGATGTCATAGTTGATGACCTGGTGCAGCCACGCGTCATCCACGCTCTTCTGTCCGCAGAAATAGCTGTGGCCAAGTTCGAAGCCGGTTCCAAGAGATTCATCCTTTGCAATGGCACGGTTAAGATCCTCGATCTTCTCGATGAGACGATTAAAACGAGGATTGGCCATCGCAGCCTGATACTTCTGGAAGCCCTCAGACTTGAATCCAGGGTGCATCTCATAGAAGCTGAACCGGCGGCGCAGCGCATAGTCAATCATGGCCAAAGAGCGGTCTGCCGTGTTCATCATGCCGATGATATACACGTTCTTTGGGACAAAGAACTTCTCATCCTTGTAGGCGAGGGTCAGTTTCTCACCACGGTAGTCCTTCTCGATAAGCATCAGGAGCTCACCGAAGATCTTGGACAGATTGCCTCGGTTGATCTCGTCGATAATGAAGAAATGCGGCTTGTCCGGGTTGTTGGCGGCGTTGATACAGAACTTGTAAAAGATGCCTCTCTGAAGCTCGAAATCACTTCCAGACGGCTTGTAGCCCAGGATGAAGTCCTCGTATGAATAATTCTGATGGAACTGGATGAGGCTCACGCGGGATTCATCTTTCTCACCCATCAGTTCGTAGGCAAGGCGACGAGCGCAGAAGGTCTTACCGACACCAGGGGCGCCCTGAAGGATGATGTTCTTTTTGTTCTTCAGCAGGTTCTCGAGATTCTTGAGATCGTCCTTGGACATGTAGACCTCCTCAAGGAAATCCTCCTGGGAATACTTCTCATAGGAAGTGACATGGCTGGCGCTCTTGTTCGACTCACGGATGAGATCCATCAGGACACCATATTCGTCCTTGGTCAACTTGAAGAAGCTGCCGTTGGGATTCTGGAGGAACTCCATCTTCTGCAGATCGGCATTCTCCTTCACGGTCGCGTAGGGAATAGGGGTCATCAGGGATTCCACCTTCTCGAACCAGATCTGCTGACCATCATTCTCTTTTGACACGATAGCGAGAGCCGTAATCTGCTTGGTGGGATTCGCCTCATAGCAGATGACCTTGTCACCGGCCTTGGCATCCGTGAAATTATGGAAGATGCGGCGCTTGTTGCCGTTATCGTTGTAGAGGGTGTAGTCCTGTTCATCGCCCACGGGCCAATCCGTCATACTCCATACTGAGGGGTTGGCGCACAGCCACCAATACCGACAGTCCTCTTCAGGGACCACTCCGCCGGTCACTAGGATGGTGAGGCGCTTGACGTAATCGGAGTACTGGGTAATCTCCGTGAGCGTTTTCATGGCCTGGAACTGCTGAGTCTCCCAATTTCCGATTTCGGTCCAGCGGACTTTGCGGAGGCTGCGGTATTCGTCCCTCTTGTCGTCATAGTAATACTCGGACTCGACCACACCACGGCCAACAATCGTTGTACGACCGCGTTTCGCAAACACGATATCACCCACTTGGACCTCGTTGGCGAATTCCCAAGTCGCAAGGCTGGCATTCACATATGAGCCATCCAGGCCATATTCCTGACGCATCTGGTCCCGCATGTTCTCCCGACTCTCATATTCCTGGAGGTCGCCGAGCTCGTCCCATCCCAGGCACATCACTCCTTCAGAGGTGCAGTCGTTCCATTTGCGAGCATTCTCACCAGGGGAGTACATCCAGTACTTGACATCCTTCTGGGCGACAGGCTTAACGGGAGTCGTCTCTTCCCAGAAACGGCTCACATAGAAGTCCAGGTCCACCACGACACAGTTCAGGTTCTCATCCTTATAGCAGTCGGAGGTGAGGACGGCATTGAGCATGGGGCGGATATCAGGATCCTTCTGGACCTCGGCCCTGATAAGGTCAAAGAACTCGATAGCCTGCCTGAATCCGACAGCGTCTGCACCCTTACGAACGACATAGCTGGAGTCAAGCACGCGAGTCGTGGCCCGGATCTCGGAATACTTGTAGATGTAGTATTTGTCAGGGTACCGCGCCCAGAGATAGGTACTAATGGAGTTGAAGTCCTGATAGTGCATCTTGTCCGGCCAGTATTGCTCGCGGATGCGGTCGGCTTCCGCCCGGAAAGCATTTACCCTGCCCTCCAGCGGCTTGGACTCGTCAAAAAGGTCACGGAACATTTGACGCACCGTTTCAGGCTCGGACTCGCACATCACCTTGACCATCCCGCGTGGGAAATGGTTCATGGAAGTCAGGAGATTGTCAAAGGTGGACGTAGCCTCCCAGAACATGGCGAGGAAGTCCGGGGCATCGATGTCCCAGTGGTCCTGGAAGTGCTTGACGGCCTTCCATTTGTATATCTCGTCTGCAATATGGGTAGGGAAGTACTTCTTATACCCTGCGATTACTTCAAGTAACTTGGAGCGGTTGATCGTTATCATATCGTGTCGTGATTAGTCCATTGATTTCATGATGTCCAGAAGCGTCTGGTAGCTGTCCACCTTGTGATAGCGGACGTTGGAGGTCGAGAGGTTGTTGAAAAGCTTCTCGGCGCATCCGATCTTCGCCCGTTCCACTTCCTTCAACTGCATCGAGTCCATCGAGCCCTTTGTCTCAGCAATAAAGAAGATGTGCTTGACAGCACCCTTATTGAAGGCAATAGCCCAGTCCGGAGCATAGTTGCCAACCGGCGTGGGTATCTGGAAAGAGCGGGGGAGTTTGGCGTACACGCAGACCTCCGTGGCAGCATCCAGGTCCTCGGCGAAAGCACGCTCTCCTTCAGAATCCGTGAACACATAGTCCATGATGCTCTTTTTCGAAGAATAACTCTTCGCAATGCTCTGGGTGTGCTTCTCTTGAGTGAATATCTCGCTGTCGTAAGTCTGGTCAATCTGGTCATACTCGATGTGCTCAACAATCATCGTCGCCTTCTCATCCTTGATGATTCGGCTCACGTTCTTGATGAACTCCTCGGGGTTATTGCGGAACATGGCGAGTTTGATCGGCCGGATTCCCTTGAGAATGGTGGCCACCGTCCGGCGGGTGAGGGTAGTCCGCTTGGCCACTTCGCCGACAAGATCGTACTTGACTGTCGATGTGCTGACTGTTCCGAGTGCCTTAGTAGAGGTTTTGGTGTCCCCAAAGGTATCCACGGAGTCTTGGTCTCCCACGGTCATCACATACTTCAGCTCGGTGACGGTCAGATCCCTGTCAATAGCAGTAATTGCCTTCTCGATTAGCTCTTTGCTATCATAGTGGACCGTGTAAACGTACTTGTGGTTGATTTCGTTCCAGAGAGCCTGGAACTCCTTCTTTGAGAAGTTCTCGTTGAGCTTATTGATCGCATCGGCGGAGGCATTGCCGTTCTCAATCATCGTGTCGAGCGTAATGCTCTCATCGAAGATAGACTGGACAAGCGTGTGAACGCCTTCCTCCTTGCCGGCAAACTTCTTACCCATAGGCATCAGTTTTCCTGCTGCCAGGTCGTTCTTGTAATCAGCTGTGATCTTCCCTTCGTCGTCAGCATACTCGTTCAGCTTGAGATAGCCGACAATAGCCTCGGCATCGGACTGGGTGATGGTATACTTCGCGCCATCCACGGTAATGACCTTGCCAGTGAAGTACTCGACGGACACCTTGGTAGGACGGTCACGGAGAGCCTCCTTGGTCTCTTTCTGAAGGTCATCCACGAAGGTCTTATAGCTCTCATTAGCGATGACTGTCAGTTTGTTGATGTCTTGGACCATCTCCTCGCCGAGCTCTTCCATATCCATGCGGTTTCCGTTCTGGTCGACGCAGATACGAAGACCACGGCCGACTTCCTGTCGCTTTGCAATGGCCGAGGCCGCATGGCGCAGCGTGCAGATCTGGAAGACATTCGGGTTATCCCAGCCCTCACGGAGCGCAGAGTGCGAGAATATGAACCGGGTTGGCTCGTCGAAACTCAGCAGGCGCTCCTTGTTCTTGAGGATCAAGTCGTAGGCGGAGATATCATCGGAGATGTCACTCTTTCCCTTAGTTTCACTGTTCACGACCCGGCCTTTCTTATCAATGGAGAAATAGCCGTTGTGAACCTCTGATGCGCTGAACCTGCGGAGATACTTCTGATAATCATCTTCGAACAAAGAGATGTTCTCATTCAAGATGCGCTCGTACTCCTCCTCGAAGATCTTCCAGAAAGGTCCGTGGACCTCATTGCCCTCGGAGTCGTAACTCTTGTAGTGGGCGACCTCATCAATAAAAAAGAGGGAAAGCGTTTTGATGCCCCGCTTGAAAAGGTCACGCTCCTTTTCGAAGTGGGAAGCGATAGTCTCGCGGATCTGGACACGCTGCATGGCCTCTTCGCTGCTGTCTCCGTAGACTTCACCTTTGGCGATCTTGACGCCATTCAGGAAGGTTACGGTATTCCGGAACGCATCAATGTCTGAGATGGTAAAATCCTTATACTCCAAGAGGCCGGATTCGCTATAAAGACTGTCACCCTGGCCAAGCTTCTTCATCACCTTCTTGACTCCAGAAGCAGTTTCGACCTCCATCTCTAGACGCACCATCGGAGGTTGATTCTTTGACAGGATGATATCATCCAGATACAGATAGGAACTGGTACCCTTGAGATTCTTTACCTCGAATCCCTTCACCTGAATCTTCTTGACAAGTTTCTGCTTGTATGCATCCAGGGCATCCAAGGCATAGATGCAGTTATGCTGAGTCTTATGAGTCGCAGAGTAGTAAAGGACGAATAGCGGCTTGAAGCGCTTGAGCGCCGTCTGAGTGGCCTGGCCTTCCATCTTCTGAGGCTCATCCATGATGATGATTGGCCGGTTGGCGGCAATCACATCGATGGGTTTTCGGCTACCGAAATCATCGCGTTCAGTGTAAATGATACGGGCAGCACCTCTGGTTCCGCCTTCCTTCATATCCGTCGCGAATGCCTGGGTGTTGATGATCATCACATTGATGCCGGCATCGCTAGAGTAGGAATCGAGAAGCTGGAGATTAGACGAGTTGTAAATAAAGAACCGGGCTTTCTTGCCGTAGTGCTCCATGAAATGGCCTTCCAGCATATTGAAGCTCTTGTTTACGCCCTCTCGAATAGCGATGGAAGGGACAACGACAATGAACTTGTTCCAGCCGTAGCGCTTATTGAGCTCAAACATCGTCTTGATGTAGACGTAGGTCTTACCTGTACCGGTTTCCATCTCGATATCAAGGCCCAACTTGCCTAGATCACCCACGAGTTTAGGCGACTGCTTGATGTCTTGGCTGTCTTGAATCTTGTGGATGTTATCAAGCAACTGTTTGTCATCAAGTTCGATGTCGCTATTACGATACCCCGCATAGTCCTCATCAAAAGTTAACAGGGTATGCGCTTTCTTTCCAAGATCCCTCTTGTACTGGAAAGAGTCGCGGGATGGTTGTCCCGCGAACACCGACACGGTATTCTCAACCGCATCAGTCTGATATTGCTGTATCTTGAATTTGAAGTTCATGACCTACAGAATTCTACGAATGGTTTCTTTGCTATAGGCCTGGAATATCTGTTCGAAGTTGTCGGCTACATTATCTGATGCAAGTGAACTATCACGCATCACGAAAAAGTAGGGCTTGCGTTTGGCCACATCCTTGATAACCTCCTCGTTCACATTTTCATCGAAGCAGGCGACAAGATATCCATTGTTCACGGAGAAAACTTCCTTTCCGGCAATCTTCTCTGTCTTTATGTTTGCAGACAACGGCAGGTTGCATTCAAGCATCACCTGGAAGAGCAGATCTTCGGGGGTGCGGTCTTCTTTAACGTTGTCTTCTTTTATAAGTTGATCACTGAATTCTTCTGGACGATAATAGACATCATTCATATTACTAGAATCCAGTTTAAGGAGTCGATATCCGACATCAATTCTTTGATCCTCAGAAAGTTGATCAAATAATCCCCCTTCAGATTTGGGCGAATGTTGCTCTTCTATTACTTTCTTCCCGCCTCTGCGGATCCTTTCTTCTCCAATTTCACAGATATTCTTATATCCTGCCTTATATGCGTCAGATTTTGGATCGGTTTCCTCGGGAAGTTGTACCATTATAAATTTTCTATTTCCCCCATCCTCAGCATTGAGTTTCATAACGGCATGAGCGGTAGTAGCCGAACCAGAGAAGAAATCAAGGATAATCCCTCCTTTGGTTTGATAAGTACATGATTTGCAAATAAGTTTAATCAACTCACTCGGCTTGGCATAATCAAATAAAGGAGAACCAAATAACTGAGTCAATTCTTCCGTGGCATCTTCATTCGTGGCTATTCCATAGGCACTGATAGAAAGCAAATTGTGCATTTTCTTGATCTCGCCACCTTTCTTAACATGATTTGGACGGAATGGAATTTTGCTAATAACTATCTCATCACCCTCTTTAATTATCTCATTCAACTTGGCTTGAGAATATCGCCATTCTCCTCTGAGGGTAAACTCATTCTCATTGTATCCTCCGGAAACAGTCAACGGTGTAATCAATTCAGTGTATATTTTGCCCTCAGACATATCTTGTGGACTGATATACCCATCAGGCATGTTGAACTTCACACTTCTTGCAGGAAAAACTAAATCTCCCGCAGGATTTCCAGCGTTATTAAATGGATACTTTTTCCCTTCCTCGGTCAACTCAACCGATAGTGCTCCCAGTGATGCACGATCCTTTGCATAACATACAATGAACTCAGTCTTAGTCCCAAGATTAGCATTAAGGAATGAAGGCTTCTTTTTCTTCTCCCATATCAAATTAGCAACAAAGTTATCAGCGCCAAACACCTCGTTACAAACATTATGAAGATTAGAAACTTCATTATCATCGATGCTAATAAAAATTACACCATCTCTTGATAATAAGTCTTTAGCAACTTTGATTCGTGGATAAATCATATTGAGCCAATCGGTATGAAAGCGACCATTGCTCTCAGTGTTCTGAACGAGTCTATTACCCAATTCATCAACCTGGCCAGAATTCCCGTAGTAGTCAGTGGAAGACTGGCTAAAGTCGTCAGCATACACAAAATCATTTCCCGTGTTATATGGAGGATCAATATAAATCATCTTGACTTTACCAAGATAATCCTCTCGAATAAGTTTGAGAACTTCAAGGTTATCTCCTTCGATATACAGATTTTCTGTATTATCAAAGTCAATACTTCCTTCTCGGCAAGGACGTAGTGTCATATTTGAAGGAGCGTTCGCTAAGCGGACTGCTTTCTTCTTATCCGGCCATGAAAACTGATACCGCTCCTGCGGTCCTTCGACAATCTCTTTGGAGAGTTCCTGCCGGAGCTGATCGAAGTCAATGACCTTTTCCATCTTACCGTCTTCGCCAATGCGCTCAGTGAGGCAGTTCGGGAAAAGCTGTCCGATTTTCTCAATGTTGCTTTCTGTGATGTCCACAGTGTGCATTTTCATCTTATCCATATAAAGTCTTTATTGTTTCCAGAAATGATAAATGGGTAACGAGCGAAAGAAATCCTTTTGATCTTCCGGTATCTTTGCATAATGGTATTCTGCTCCTGGTTGATTATCCAAAAGAAGCATACAGGCAGTTTTGAAGTCCTCTGGATAACCACCTTCGAGAATCTCGCACACACGATTGTTTTCGTCTTCTGAAAGTATTCTTCGACGCTTGATAATCTGAAGACGGTTGAGTTCGTTAATTGGTAAGTCGCAGAACCGATTGGTCTCGATGAACCAGTTATTCAACACTTCGGCGGCATCTAGGAGTTTAGTCTTTTTCCCTCCTGTTTTGTCATATGCAAGAATCATCCGCAGCATATCAAGATTGGCCTGCTGAGCCACTTTCTCATCCTGCCCAACAAACTGTTCATAACTAGAAATCATGCGACTGTAGTCGAAATTTGATACTTCAACATATTGATCAACGCTCAAAAGTGTAAATCGACTGGACTTGGTCGTGACATCGTTTTCGGTTAACAGACAACACACGTCGTCGTCCATAAAGAAATCCCGGACTAGGAATCTCCCATCAACCATTGGCTCGAACATCACGTATAAGACGAGGTGGCCAATCTCGATACGGACATTCTTCTCCATTCCGGTTTTGAGATCCAACGGTTCGTTAAGGACAATCCCTTTGTAGAGCGCTTCTAAATTACTGAGGGCGTTTGTGTCCAACTCGTCCAGATTGATATCGCCTTCAATGTGCATGGTGCTGAACAAACTACGCACCTGGCTGAGAATCTTAAGCTCTACCTTCATTCTCTCCACCAACTCATTATCAGCGTGAAGCCCTTCGCAGGGGATTTCCAGTTTGCCAATACTGAATTTGTTGTGTTTAATCAGATCGAGACAGAACGACAGATATGGAATCTTCTTAATGTTGGATTGCTTTTCAAGCTTGAAGTTCAGAGACGCCTGCTTATCCTTATTACCAGAACGGAAAGTAAAGAAGTTACCTATCTTTACGATGGTTTCTCCTTCATCCTCGAAGATAGTACATCCCTTGAAATACGGTGTCCCGTTAACAGAAACATTTTGCTCAATGTTCTTACCTATCTTTAGCGTGACGGGGCCGTCGCCAATAGCATATGTGACATTCTTATCGTCATCCGTCGCATATAGGTAAAGCGGATGACTCTGCATATGCCTGAAGACATTGTCAACGGGGTCAGGCGACTTTGCAAAAACGGTGAACTGCCTTTTCCCTGATTTGCCAAAATAGTCCTGTATCTCAACAATTGGCTTATCAGAAGAGGATGTCTGTTTCTTACAATCAAAGTGGAACTGGAATAACTCCTCAGTGACAGTGTTCTTGTCAGTTGGTAACTGATGAAGAGTGATTGAGATCTTGCCTCCTTTTGCTGGAACGCGCAGATACTTCTTTATGACAACTGGGGTCAACAAGCAATAGAATATCTGTGAGCCAATAGGATTCTCGGTTAATACATAGAAGAATGCAAGCCCTCCATCTCGTTTATATGACTCTAAAGCCGTGACGCTGACCGGAAAGCTGTAAGTATTCTTAGATGACGCTTTTGCTGATGACTTCAATTGCGTGGGGATTCTCCCATAAACTTGGTCGGCCTTTTGTTCTGAAGAAGAAAATAGATAGAGATGACCATCCCAGAGGGGCTCCTTGTCATTGCAAGGGATATAAGTATCAACGCGATCACACTCTGCGAAATAATCACAGAGGATGCGCTGACCTTTTTCCTCTATTTTTTTTGTGGTCATCTTTGACTTGGTTAAAGGTTTTTCTTCAATTGTTGTAACTCTTCAAACATCTCCAGTTTCCTACGGGGTTGCTTCTCTTGCCTTGATTTTGCTTCTAATGCATCTATCTGCTTGCGGAGTTTCTCACGTTCTTCGTCAATGACAATCTGTTCAACGAGGGTATTGCCATCTTCGACTTCAATACCGCCAATGGTCTTCACGAGATTCTCCCAGACCAAATCGGTCGTGGTCCCGACAAGCTCTAGCTCATAAGCATCAGCTGGCATCCAACTGCCACAGATTAGCTTCGTATGATAAATGGCCAGCTGAATCTCATCCTCATAATGAAGAGCAAAAAGCATCTTCTGAGGAATGAGTTTGCTGAGCATCTGAATGTTCTTTGGATCATAGTTGGGACGCTTCAACGCTACATCAACTACGTAGATAGTCTCGATGGTTTCGCCTTTCTGGAGAGCCGGGAGTTTGTTCTGGGATATAGCATTAACAAGGGTCAACTTGCTGATGTCCGCGTCGAAGTGGTCCCGCTGGGCGGGCTTCAACTCGAACTTCTGGAAGATGGCCTTCTTCGGAAGTTGCTGGGCTATCTCTGTACTTTTCGGCAGTCCTAACATAAACGGCTATTTTATGACCAGGAAACAGATTAGCTCGAAATCATCCAACCCCTTGATCTCCTTTGTAAAGAGATCACCTTGGATTCCCTCCAGGAAGCTGTCGATATCGCTGCTCTCCTTGACGGTGATGATACTGCTGATGGCATCGCCAAGCAGTTTGGAGTACGTACCCATCTTAAATCCGTCACGCGTCTCGTGGTTGAACTTCTTCGTGAGGGTGGGGATGGGCTGGTTCTTGCCCTTGCAAAGACTACGGAACTTATCCAGCAACTCCTTCGGGGACAGGTGGTTCACGACAACGGAACCATCGTTCCGGAGGTAAACCATATAGAAGGGATGCAGGCGGTTCTTCTTGTCGATATTGACGCCCGCATTGCGGTTCTTCAGCACATAGATGACACCAGGCTCGGTGAACTCGTTGGCTCCGACGACGGCATGAAGGCCGAAAGGAGTATGCTCGACATCGCTGTGGGTCTTCATATATTCCAGCAGATCCAGACGGAACTCGTTCAAGCCGAGGTCCATGATAGAGACACCGCTGTTCATATCCTCGATGTCCACGACCTCTTCCTGGAGGCGCTTGAGCTGCTCCTTGCGATACTCGAGATCACCTTTCTCCTCCGGGGAGATGAGGTTGTCATCGCCGGTGGAAGTCATGACCGACACCTTCATGCGGGCTTCGACACGTCCCTTGAGGTCGATGTACTCGTCCAATGTCATGTCCGGCCAGTAGTTGACCAACTGGATGACGTCGTTCTTGGATCCGATACGATCGATACGTCCGAAACGCTGGATGATGCGCACCGGATTCCAGTGAATATCGTAGTTGATGAGGTAGTCGCAGTCCTGGAGGTTCTGACCTTCGGAGATACAGTCAGTCGCGATGAGGACCTCGATTTCCTCGTTGATATTCGGATAGACAGAAGCCTTTTCCTTGGAAATAGGGGAGAACAATGTCAGGACCTTATTGAAGTCCAGTTTCTCCTTTAGCTTGATGGTGCTCCTCGCCTCGACATCACCGGTTACGAGAGCGGTATCCATATCATACTTCTCCTTGATGGGCTTGGCAAGATTATCATAGAGATAGACAGCCGTGTCGGAGAAGGCGGTGAAGATGATTACCTTCTTATTGTCACCGTTGATGGGATTGGCGAACTTGTTGCGAAGATCCTCAATCAAGGTCTGAAGCTTGCTGTCGTGCTCGGGGGTAATGTCTTCCAACAACAGTTTCGTCAAGCCCAGAGTCTCGAAGTCCTTGGCGAGATACTGACGCCAGGAATCGGTGTCCATATCCTCTAGAAGGACCTTTCCTTTCTTGGTGCCGATGAAGGCGTCGTTGTCGCCGTCCTCGATGTCGAAGTCGTATCCGCTGACTTCCTCGGTCTCGATGAACTGGTCATGACGGTCAATCTGCTTGATGGTCTTTTCAATCAGATCCATCACACGGGTAAGAGTCAGACGGAAGGAATTGACAGAACTCTCCAGACGCTTGAGCATAAGGATACACATCAAACGACGGATACCCATCTCTCGGCCCAGAGAAGTCAGGCCCTCGGCCATCTCCGGATCCACGTACTTGCTCAGTTTGCTCGGCAGGATGAATGCTGAAGGCGTGTAGATATACAGATTCAACTCCTGAAGTTGGGCGAAGATCTCATTGTAATTGATCGTGCTCTTTAGGTCCGTCAGCGGCGGACGCCTGGAGATAGGGGCCAATCTTGTCGGGAACTTGCCAATGGCGGCGGTGTCATAGTACGCCTCGATGTGCTTGCGGCTGCGGGCGATGGTCACGCTGTCCAGTACCTCGAAGAAATCGAAGCTCAGCATTCCAAGAAGTCGTTCCGTGGTGCGCTGATCGTTAGGAAGCTTGGCCCAGTTGTTATACGCCTTCTGTGCCTGGCGGAAAATGTCATCAAGCGAAGCCTCGGTATTGAGAAGACTATCCATCCGCTGAACATCACCCTCATAGGCGAGCTGGAGCTGGTTCTTCAGGTCATTGAACCGATTGTTCACCGGCGTAGCGGACAGCATCAGGACCTTGGTCTTCACACCGGCCTTGATGACCTTGTTCATCAAGCGGAGGTAGCGGTTCTCACGAGGATCCTCTTCCTCTTCATTGCGGGTAATCTTGCCGCCATTACGGAAATTGTGGGACTCATCAATGACGACCAGGTCATAATTGCCCCAGTTCACCTTGTCCAGATCAATGCCGTTGGAATAGCCACGATTTCTCGACAGGTCTGAATGGAAGAGCACGTCGTATGACAGACGGTCCTTAGCAATGGGGTTGGTCGTGTAATTGCTGCGATAGGTCATCCAGTTGTCGCAAAGCTTCTTCGGGCAGAGGACTAGGACTGACTTGTTACGGGTCTCGTAGTATTTAATGACTGACAGAGCCGTGAAGGTCTTACCCAGACCGACACTGTCAGCGAGTATACAGCCGTTGTATCGCTCCAGTTTATTGATGATGGCCAGAGCTGCGTCTTTCTGGAAGTCGTAAAGCTTATTCCAGATCTGACTGTCCTTGAATCCCGTCGCTTCGTTGGGGAGGACATCCTCGGAAATGTCCTCAAGGAACTCGTTAAAAATATTGTAGAGCGTGACGAAGTAGATGAATTCCGGAGAATTCTCCTTGTAGATGTTCGAAATGTGGTCGATGATCTGCTCGGTCACGTCCGAGAACTGGGAGTCGTTGTTCCAAGCCTCATTGAAAGCCCTCAGGTACTGCTTCGCGTTCTCGCCGTCGATGCGCTGGACGTAATTCATGAAATTGTTGCCACGCTCGCATCCGAGGCCGGTCGTCGTAAACTCATTAACCGGAAGATAGGTGAAGTTCTCATTGCTGCCTGCCACGGAGATGAATCCCATCATCTGCTGGGGAGTCGTGTTGGACTTGAACTTGACCTTCTCCTTGATCCACTTGGCGCACTCAATGGCGATGGCCTTCTGTGTGAGTTGGTTCCTCAAACGGACCTCGAACTCTGAGCCGTACAGCGTGCGTTCGCGGTTGATCCGCGGGATGAAAAACTCCCGACGCTGCTTGGACTCACGTTCCTGAACAAATGAAGGTGCGGTGAAGATGAAGCGAAGCTCATCGATGTCCTGTAGCTGTTCCTTCAGCTCGTTGAAGGCATAAATGGAAAAACACGCAGCCGCAATGCTGACCTTTGTTCCTTCGCCGATTGTGACACGCAGGTTGTCTACGACCTTGTTGTTGACGTTGTCAAAGAAGGAAAGGGAAGTGTCCGGAAAGACACTGTCTGGTGCCGGAGGGGCGGCTGCTTCATTCTTCCTATGGACCTCTATGACCTTGCCTAGATGGAATTCCTCAATCCAAAATGCAAAGCGGGGAACACCCTGAGCGTCTTCACGGATGCCTTCCGCCTTGAAAGAGTAATCAACCACTTCGACGATCGCCCTGTCGCGCTGCTTGGCATACCCCACAGCAAGAGCGAGATACTTGTACTGACGAGGGAGGAAAGGGAAGCCGCCATCCACAATATCGTCGACATAGTATTCCCTTGAGAAGTCTTTAACAACGGTAGGATTCAGCTTGAATTTCGTAGCCGGATCCTTAATCAAATACTTGTTGGCCGTCGTGCCTTCCTTGACTTCTCGATACTCAATCTTTTTCGTACCAGCGACTATCTGGTCGAAAAAGACCTGCTTTATGGGCAGATAAAGAGTATTCTCTTTATTGGGGGCTTCCATACGTGTGTCTTCTTGAGGATTGCTTAACCTACAAATTTAACATTTTTTCATCGGGTATCTATTTTTAGTAATGATTTTCCGCATATTACAATGTGCCACCGGCATCAGTTGTCTCAAAACACGAGTCAATTCTCTTCTTTGGTTTCTTCAATCATCGGTGATAATAGAGTCGAGTTGTACCAATCCGTGATACAATCTTAAGGGAAATTGAAAAACAATAGATTTCACCATGCTCCTTTCCATAATTATGCTCCATTTGATTCGCTGACATAAATGCTTTTATTTGTTTTTTGAATGAGCAAATCTTAACAAATCCTGAGCATGGGCAATGTCACAAATCCTGAACCGGTTGCTTCCACTCGAGTTGGAGACAACGCGACTGTCATTGTTTTGGGAATCCATTTTAATCACGGATTAGTATGTAATCGAAAGTGCAACATGCTGGACGAAGACGAGAATGGTATTATAGTCTGTGCATTAGATCGGGTCAAGAACATAGTTAATTTTCAATCACACTCGCTTGTTATTGATTATCAATGCATTTTGGATAAGGACTCTGACGAGAATTGGCGTGTTTATGAAAGTGAGTTTAAGGTAATCGATGAGGAAGGATTCATACATGAGGGACAGGTCATATGTGACGATATCATTTATCCAATAAAGAGTGTGGAAAATGGCCATACTCTTTTCAAAGGCACAAGAGCGAATATTGTTATCTATTATCCTAATTTTCCGACGGAGAAGAAAATCACTTCAATAGTGATAGACAAAAGCTATTCTGAACAATCAAGGATTGAACTGGGATCCACTTCCTTTGAGGCGCCGAGCATACCCAGTCCAGACGGGGAGAGAGAGAAGGTTAGGAACGACCGGCATGTTTTCAATCCGCGTAATCCGGGTGACTTATTTGATCGAATTGACAGATTAGAGGATGCGGTTAGGGAACTTCAAGAACAGATTACCCGTCTTTCCCAATCGAAAGGGGAGAGCATAGACATCTCAACCAAGATTCCTGTTTCGAACGTAAAAAAGCCCGAGAACCAGATTGAGGTAAAGACCGTCTCGGAACTGCTCCAATTAACTCCTGAAGAATTCCGTACTCTCGCCATCCAGATGCTTCATGGGCAGGGCTTCAAGAGTATTGAAACGAATTCCGATCCGGAAGTAGGCTATGCTTCCATGACGGGGTCTCGCTTTGGTACATCCTACGCCATATTCGCCGTTCAGGAGAATCAAAGCAATTACTCTTCTGACCTTAGGAAAGTCAAGTGGCTCATCAGTTTCCAGAAAAGGCATCGCCAGGAGAAGGCGATTTACATTACTTCGGCCAAACTGTCCCCGGAAGCCGAATCCGAGGCACTGGCCAATCACGTAGAAGTGCTTGACATCGATCGTCTCGCAAGCATGCTTGCCTTGCGTAATGACTCATTTGGCTACCGGCCGCTTCAACACTGATTTTTCCTATGGAAAAAGTAATTCTGAAACCCGGTGATTCCGTCATTCACCCTTCTTTGGGAGAAGGAACCGTCACTGTTGCCGATGAGGAGTTCTGCACGGTCAAATTTGAATCAAGGGAGGCAATGTTCCGACTCCCCGATGCATTTGAAGAAGGATTCCTGTCATCAGAAGACGCCGAGATAATTGAGGAAGATGAAGACATCGAAGAGGAAGAGGTAGCAGAAGAGGAGGATGAACGCCTTGGAGCTGTGCAAGCCAGTGTTGTTTCATCCGGACAGAATGAAGATTCTCCTGCCAAGAAAGGGATCTCTTCCACTCAGGTAATCGTTGCTATCGGACTAGGGATATTCTTAATTCCAATTGGTTATCTGCTTTTCTCGATTGGAAAAGAGAATTTTGATGAATTCTTAGGGGGAATCTTCACCATCGTCGGAATCGTCCTTATGTGCTCTCCTCTCATTGCGTTTATTCCTGGTTTGGACAAAGTGTCAACTCATTATACAGGTTCCAGTATCGGTTCATCCGGCATAGACACCTCAATCGATCCTGCCGGGCGAAAAAGCAGCTGGATTTCTTCTAATGATGACGAAATCCGGAGGCAAATATATGCCCAGCAAGATGAGGATTTATCCATATTGGAAGATATGATTCAGATGCATTCTGTCAATCCGGACGCCGACTTGGAAGAGCATTACGGTTGGGAACATAAGATAGACTACGACCAAGACGGTGATAACGACAATTGGTAAGAACTCAGACTAACGAACTCAAATCCTCGTCTGTGACACCGTCACGGTGAAGAGCCTCCTGAAGAATCGAAACCGGAAACACCGCGTATGCCGGTTCTCGAAGTTGAGCAATATTTCAGCTTTTTTCTTCGACATGCGGCCGCAACGCACCATATCGTTTACCCGATGGACGAAAGTAATCCTTTTCTTTTCGGGATAACTCTTGATGAACTCGTCAACCGGCAGGTTGCCTTTTGCCACATTGCAGTCAGGACAGGCTATCACATAGTTCTCAAAACACGACCTGCCTCCAAGCGAACGGGGTACTATATGGTCGTATGTTACAGCCCCCGTACTCAAGGGAATACCACAATAGATGCATGTACCGCGGGTCTCTTCCCACAAGAGCTTGGAATACTTCAACGATCTTTTTTTGATCTTTTTGTTCCGGATTCGGCGGAATGGATTGAATCCACTTAAAAGAAGGTTCCTCTTATGCTGGGTGATGAGGCCTTTGCGACAGGCACGGTCGACCCTGCTCCAATAGGCCAGCCTTTTCCGGAAAGGGAGCGTGCCCACATATCCGGGAACGGAGGCATGCCCTTTCTTATCCCTGCACTCCTCGCAGATGATCGTCCTACCATCGAGGCGGACCTGCCTGGAATGCCTTACCGGAATAATTTGCGACATCGACCAAACACCGGTGTTCTCCCAACGCTTTCCACAGGCCATACAACGGTATCCTGATTCCTTGAAGAGAATCTCCCTTTTCTCTCCCTTCGCCATATCATCGATAGCACCCCAGAGCGGCTGCACCTGAGCATGATTCATATTATCCTCTATCATCTGTCGGTAGAAACGATTAGAAACAGAACATATTCCTCATCATATGCAAATGTACGCAAAGAGCCCCGGCGAAACAACTGCCGGGACTCTATCATGTCTGATGCCTGTCTTCCTCGACTTTCTCCACGGATACGAATTCCAATCCCAGTTCACGGATGAGCGCCTTGACCTTCTTCCTGTTCTTCACGGAGACGTATTCCAGCGCTCCCTTGTCCTTTCGTTTCTTCTTCCTGCCCATGGCGTCCTCCTTCTTCCGGTCATCTCGACCGGCCGTGGTAATGGTGTTGCTGCTGTTCCTCTTCGGGTTCGACAGGCTGGGCTTCCTTGGCCGCCTGGGCCTGGTGTTCCTGTGCAGATTGCTGGCCCTCGACCTTCGCTGAACGGAACTTCCCATAGTCTGCCTCTTCGCCTCTTTCCATCTCCTGCTGGATGGATTCGAGACGCTGGATAATCATGCCGGAGCTGCGCCGGACATCACCGAGGACACTCTTCAAGTACTCCGGACCCTGCTGGAGGGAACCGAGCCAGGATTTCAGGTACTGGGCGCTGTCGCTCTTGATGTGCTTGCTCATCCCGTACTGGCTGGAGATCACAGCCGCCGACAGTTCGGCGATCAGCTCCTCCCGTGCGTATTCCGGAGAGCCAAAGGAGTGCCCGCCCAGATGACGGTCCAGTCTTGAATCCGCACCCGTGGCATGGGCGCACTCGTGCAGCGTGTTCGTGGCGAAGGCCTCTCCGTCGACGAACTGCTCTCGCTTCGGGACGACGATATGGTCGTTGGCGGGGGAGTAGTAGGCCTTGTCTCCCTTGACCTGGTTGATGGGGCAGAAGAAGAGGTTCTCGTCGATCATCAGGTCGATGGCCGGATGGCTCTTGAGGTCACCCTGCTGCTGGATCTGACCGGCCGCCTGGGCCTTGAGCTTCTCGTACATATCCGGGCGGGTCACCTCGAGGTTCGTCTGGGCCGCTACGTTGAATACGTTGTAGACCTGGAGTTTCGGATAGACCTTGTACTTGGACTGTTCCTCCCTGGAGAGGTTTCGGTAGTCGTCGTAGGGGATGCGCTCCTTCGTCTCCGGATTCACGACGGTGAAGGTTGTGAGGAAGACAGGGAAGGACTTCTCACCCTTGTTGACGGTCACCATGGGAAGCTTATTCCCCTGTTTGTCGCGGGCCTGGAAGACGTTACCGTTCTTGTCCTTGACATAGTTCAGGTTCGTGATGCGGTCGAAGGTTCCCCAAACAGGGATGTCGTAGCCCATCTTCTCGGCCTGGAGCATCAGCATCAGGGAGTTGCCGCCGTTGTAATGGCGTCCGGACAGGTTCTGCGGAGGCTGGGTGACGCCCGGCGTGAACCAGGGCTTCTTCCAGTCTCCCTGCAGCGTCTGGATCTTGTCGATCATCAGCTCCGTGAACCGAAGCAGGGCCTTGTCGGCCGCAGACAGGTGATCGTTGTCTTGTCTCTTGTCCTGTGCCATGGCCGCTACTTTTTATTCTCGTCCTTGACCCACTTGGAGACCTCGTCTACTCGGCAGTTGATGCTGAGTCTGTCCTTGTAGACCTGGAGCTCCAGCGCACCCTGCGCCTTGATCTTGCTCTTCGGACCCATCCAGACCCGCTGGTCGTCGCCGAAGTCCACGAAATGCACCCAGATGTAGGAGTACTGGTCATCGCCGACCTTCTCCGCGCTGTATGCATCGAAGTGACGGAACGCACCCTTCTTGCCCTGGTGCTGGACCACGCCCTTCGCGCCGACCGTGCCGCGGAACTCGAGTGTGCCGCTGATGGCGTCGGCCTCTGTCACGTCGTGCTTGATCTTCTCGGCGGAGAGGTTGTAGTAGGTCTGGTCGCCCATCTTCTTGAAGGTCATCACGCCCTGGACCTTGACACGGTCGTCCTTGTTCGTGAACAGGGCATCCTCGTCATCGCCGTCGTAGGCAACGCTGATGTCGATGTCCGCAGCGTCATCCCCGTCTCCGAGGCGGACGCGCATGCCGAAAGAAATGAACAGCTGCCCATCGCGGCCGTTCTTGATGTCAGCGGAACGGGTCACGGTCCCGATGACGGTTACTTTGCTCTTAATCATGATCTTGTACGTTTTATTGGATTGTTGTTCATGCTGTTCATCGCATTCTCGAAGTTCTGCGAGGCGAGGGTGTTCGCCTGGGAGACCGAGGCCTGCTGTGCGGGGGCTTCCTGCTGCAGCTGCTGCACGTTCCCCATGTTGTCAATCTGGATGGCCATCGCCATCAGGGAGGCGAAGAGCGTGCTGGCCAGCTCGACGATGGGATCGGCGGAAGGGTAGTCCCCGGCCGCTCCGAGCAGCCCGAAGAAGTTCTTCCACGGATCCTGCTCTCCGGTAACGGTGTTGAAGTAGTCCTTGTCCTTTGGCTCTTCCTTCTTCTCGGGTTCCTGCTGCTCCTGGGGTTTCTCCTCAGTGGTCGGTGCCGCTGCCGGAGGCTGCTCGCCCAGGACAGCCTTGGAGTGGGCGGCCAGATCGGTGGTGCTCGTCGTAGGGGCGAGCGTGCTCTGCCATCCCTGCTCCTGCATCACCTGACGGTCGTAGCGATCCAGGCCGTGCTGCTTGATGAGGCTCTGGAGACTCGAGGCGTACTGCTTGCTGGAGGCATAGCCGTCCTCCTGCAGGCCTCTCGTCCAGCCGACATAGTCGTCCGGGGAGAGTTCGAACAGGTTCGAGTACCGCTTGTTGCCGCGCAGGAAGAGTGAATGGTGCTCGTAGCTGTCGGCCACGGAGGCATACTGGCAGAACTTCTCGTTGGGTTTGTCGTCCGTATACACGAGGTAACGGCCGCCCCCGTCCAGCCACGTCTTCGTCGCCTTGATCCCGAAATGGTTGTTTCCCTTGCGGGACAGTTCGCTCTGTCCGCTGGCGCTCTCCAGTATGCCCTGTGCCAGGGTGACGGAAGCGGGGATGCCATACCTTCGCATCTGCTCCATCGCCGCCTCGGCGTACTTGTCCACATAGTCACTAGCCTTGCTCATAGTTCTGTGTATCGATATTCGGTTCAGTTTCGGAGCCGGGTCATTGTTCCCGGCATGAAGGGGACCGGCGGCGAGAAGCACGGCCGCCAGCCCCGTGAGGATGATCCTAGCGATGGAAGCCACGGCTGCGTTCCTCCTGCTGCTGGTCCTGTGCAATGCCTCCGGCGATGATGCCGGCGACAAGGCCCGTTTCTGCTCTCGTGAGCGCCTCCTTGGCCTTTTCCTCCCTTTCTTCCTTAGCTTTCTGTTCCGGGGAGTTCCGGCGCTTCTCCTCTTCCTGCTCCTTTTGCTCCTGCTTCTGCTCGATATCCTTCTTCTGCTTCAGCACGTCGGCGAAGAGCGTCGCGGCGAGCGCACGCTTGTACGCCTCCTTGTCCTCGGCGAGCCACAGGCGCTGGTACTGGGAAGGGGAGACCTCGCGCACCTCGGGCTTGTCCATCCCACGGACTTCCAGGTAGCACATGATCTTACGGGATTCGTCGGTTCCCGGCTTGGGCTTCTGCTGGATGATGCTCACCCGCTGGACGGCGGAGAGGTCCACGTCCTTCTCCTTGCTGGAGAAGAGATCCGCCTTCATCTCCGGATGGGAGGTGGCCAGGGAGTAGTATTTCTGCGCCAGTTCCTGACGGAGGGCCTCGAACTTCTCACCGCCCTGCTTGGCGAGGGCGAAGAAACGGCCAAGGTCCGCCTTGTCCGGGTACATCGCGAATCCCTTCTCACCTTCGGGCTTGATATAGAGAGCCCACTTCCTGTCGTCGTCCTGGATCATGGAGACCTTCGCGTTCACGGTCTCGGAGGGTTTCTCCTCCTTGACCTCGATGGGACGCATCTCGACCTTCTGACCTCGTTCGGCCTTGTCGATGAGGCTAAGGGCTCTATTGACATTCGCCTCGACGTGAGAGAGGAAGCCCGGGGTCTCCTCAATGGACTTTTTCCAGCCCTCCACGAGCGGGAGGCTCTCCGGGGAGAGCCGGGCGGGCAGTCCGAACTGGTTCATCTTCACGGCGGACGCCAGTTCCACGACGAGGCGCTCACGGCTTCGGAGTCCCTCGGCGGGTTCCCGCATCCCCTCGACAGCCGTTCCCGGACGGTCCATGCGTCCCGGATGGCCGGTGGCCGTCACGACCTGCCGGAGCGCATCCTGGACATACGAGGCGTAGTCCGGATAGTGCTTCTGGGCGGGGAGATGGACGACGTCCTTCTCGGAATCCCAGTGCGCCAGTCCGGTCCCGTCCTTGCGGATCGGGACGAGGTTCTCGCCGAGTTTCCCGAGAAGGAGGTTGACGTCGATGCGCGTCTGCTTGTCATCCCTGGGGGCGCGGTCCTCCTGTGTCCCATACTCCTTCACGGCCTTGGCGAAGGCCTCCGGGTCGGTGAGCGGGAGGGTGGTCTGTTCGATGTTGAAGAGTGTCCGGATCTGACGGTCGCGGACAGGGGAGTACTCCGCCTTCTGCTCGGCCGAGAGCTGGTCGTACTCCTTCTTCGTGATGGTGCGTCCCTCGTCCGCCTTGCTCCGGTACTCGTTCCACCGGTACCAGATGAACGGGACTCCTTTCTCGCCGGTCTGCACGCTCTCGCCGCGCTGCTTGGCGCCGGGGTATGGCGTGTACAGGTTCGTATGGTATCCTCTCCGGTCACTGTGGAGCGCGAGGATGAGGGCGTTGAAGGCCGAGACACCCGACTCGCGAGGATAGAGCCTCGGGGCTGCCTTGCCCGCCTGGTTGAGCAGGTACCCGCCTTCCGCGCGGGCACGCTCGAGGGCCTGGGCCAGAAGTTCCTTCTGGCGCTCAGCCGCATGCTGTTCTGATTGATTCTTGTCTGCCATATCGTAGTCGTGTTGTGGTTGTCTTTCATCGTTGCGTGATACCTCTTGTTTCGGTACGTGATTCCTGTTCGAAGCGCTCCCGGGCGTCATCGATCTGCTGCAGGCGGTCGCACCGCTCGAGTACCGCGTTGGCGAGCTTGCCCAGCGGCAGTGCTCCCTGGTTGTAGGCGTCCACCACCTTCTCCGGAAGGGCGATCGTGACGGGGATGCCGTCAAGGGTCGCGATGAGGTTGCTCCCTCTCACCTGTGCATCCGCGATGCGCGGATCCAACGGCTCGTCCTCGTACTGGCGGTAACGCACCTGCGGAACGGCCTGCTGCATCCCTTCCTGCTTCGCCAACTGCTCGTGACCTGCCTTATTCAGGAGGTTCGCCCCGCCGAGGCCGATGAGGGTCATCTTCAGGAGCGGGTTCTTCACGAACAGGCCCGCCATGATGCTGGCGATAGGAACCAGGTTATCCCTGATGCCCAGGCTCTGCGTCTTGCCTGTGAACATCCCCAGGAGCATGTCCGGAAGCATGGCGAGGATATACCCCGCGTTGCGACCGATGTCACCGAGGCCGTTGAGACCGAGCCCGGTCAGGATGCCCTGCCAGCCTCCGGTATTCGACTTCTGCGCAGCAACCTGCTGCTCGTTCCGGGGTTCGGGTGCGGTTTCCTGCTCCGGGGCGGATTCTTCCTTCCGCACTTCGGTCCGGGATGCGGCATCCGCTTCCTTTTCCTTTTCTTCCATCCCTTCACTCCTTTCCGGAGCCGATTGCACGGCTGCAGGGGCCTCTTCCTTCCGCTCCTCCTGAGGGCTGTTCGCATCGATCCATTCCTGCTCGTGGCCGGGCGCGATGACCTTCGGGACGTCCATCTCCTTTCTCTGGTGTGCGTCCACGGTGTCGATGACCGCGTTGACCGCGAGGTCGGCGCCGACGAACTTCAGTCCGCTCACCACGCCGCCACCGAGGCCTCCCATCGTCGCGAAATCAGCCGCTGCTCCCAGGCCCCAGCCGATGCCTTTCTCCACCGGAGAGGGGTTATAGAGCCGCTCACCGCGCTCCTCGATCTCCCGTTGCAGGGGAGTCTTACGGGTCTCCTGCGGCAGGCCGAAGAGCGTGTTGCTCCCGGCCTTGCGGAGGATGTACTCGATGGAGGACTTCGGCATCTGTTGGCGGACCATCTTGTCGATCATCATCTCCTCGATCTCGGGCGTGACATCAATCTGTTCCTTCCGCAGCTCGTCCTTGACCATCGAAACGTAGTCCTCGACGGTCTTGGAGTTCCACTCGCCGGTGACGTTCAGGGAATCGAGCGCCATGGCCTGGGAACCCATCCCGCCGTCGGGACCGACCCCGCCCGCGAGTATGTAGGCAGGGGAGCGCATGTAACGGCGGAGCTCCTCGGCCTGCTTGCTGCGGAGTTCCTCCCTGACCCGGTCCATGACCGGCACGACCCTGCTGTCGAACTGTTCCCTGTCTGTCATCGTTTAACCTTTTTTCTGTTTATCGTATTACAGGTTCACCTGCTGTGCGAGCAGCTGCTCGCGCGTCTGCCTGATCGCGTTGTGGTAGACCTCCATCTGCCTGGGGAAGTGCTCCTCCAGCCATGCGTCCTTCTCCACCTGGTTCCGGATGAAGAGGATGGCGTTCTGCCGGGAGATCTCCACGCTCGCCTCACCGTCCTTCCGGTTGTTGAACCAGGCCTTCGTCCACCAGCGGACGCCCGCCTGGTCGGGATAGACGCTCACGGTCCTCGGGATATCGAAGCTCTGGACGGTGATGTCCAGGTCCGCGAGCGGATCCACTAGGTCGCTTGAGGCTACGGCCTCCCCGTAGGCTTTTTTTTTAATCCGTCATCCCACGTACTGAGATAGGTCCCGTGCATGAGCGCGAGGTATCCCAGGAAGTCCTCCAGCAGGAGGTTCTGGACCTTCGCCGCCAGCGGGACGCTCCGGCGTCCGAGGCCCATCGGGTTCTCCATCGACGGGATCATCTCGAAGAAGTAGTTCCTCGCGGAAGCCATCATCAGCATGTTCCTCAGGCTCTGCTCCGTGCGCTGCGGGAGCCGGTAGGCGCCGCTTCCGAGGTCCTTCAGGTACGCCGGGAAGAAGCGGAGCATCAGCTCCTCGATCTCGTCCGCGTCCTTGTCGTACTTCGTGCGGAACCCTTCCGGAGCCGCGCTGTAGTCCTCCTTCCCGAAAGGCTGCTTCTGCCGCTCCAGGCTCTTGATATTCCCGTATATCATCGTGAGGAACTCAATCGGATCGAACTCCTCGCCCTTGTATTTCGTCTCCATGTGCAGGATCTCGTCGCTCACGGCGACGGTGTCCCCGGCGCCGACCTCATCCCCGTAGACGGCGAGGATGTTCGAGAGGTGGGCGTATTTCACCTCGTAGTCACCGTAGCGGATGACCTGGTAGAGCCCGCGCTCATGGTCGTTGCCGATGCCGGACACGATGCCGCTGGCCACGGCGGAAAGCAAGTAATGGGGTGCTGAGAAGTCCACCCCGTGGTGGAAGAACTCCACCCCAGTCTTCGGATGAATCTGTTTGCCGTAGCCGAGCGACATCTCGACCTCCCTGTCTCGCTCCTCGAACGGCATGCAGTAGCCAGAGGGCGACTTGAGGATCATTTCCTGTGAGTATTTCATATCATTTAACCATTTTTCCGTTAGCGTCTGCGGTGGATCTGTTCCACCTCCCGGGGCGGTTCCTCCTGCCGCATGTCCTTCGCCTCAGCCGCCTGCGCGGTGCGGACCGTGTCCGCCTCCTGGACGGCAGGGGAGACGGCCCTTCTGGAGTTGTTGCCGATGGTCATCATCGCGAGCACGGCGCCGGCGAGCTTGGCCATCCAGCCGAAGCGGCCGAAGACCATGAAGGCGGAGAGGACGAGGCCCATCACGCCGAGGCCGGATACGTTGCCGTGGGTGAGGTTCCCGAGGAACCCGCCCAGCATCTCGCCCCCGTTGCCGGAGGACACGTCAGAGATGAAGCTGGAGATGCCGTTCAGTTTCCCGTCCACGTTCTCAGCTGCGCCGGAGACCTTCTCTGTCATGTTGCCGAAGGATTCCTTCAGGTCACGGACGCCTTCCACGGCTCCGTGCACGGTGTCGCTGACCTTCTGCGTGGCCTTCTCTCCGATGATCGCGTCGCTGACGATGCCCACGACGCTCTCGTCCGTGGTAAGCTTCTTCCAGCCCACGTAGCCGAGTCCTCCGCCGACGGCTACTGACTTGATGGCCGTACCCGCACCCTTGAGTGTCTGCTGGGGATGCAGGAGCGCCTTGCCGCCGGTATCGAGGACCCTTCCGGCGCCTCTCCCGGCCCACTTGACGGCCTTGCCGCCAGCCTTGAGTAGTGATGCCCAACTCATTTCTATGCTTGTGTATTATGCCTGGTTTAACAATTCTTCCGTTCTGTATGGTGAGTGGCCTTACGGCCGTACAGTCTTGCCTATGGTCCTCCATCGCTGGAAGGACTCCCTGGAGATATCCTCGATGTCAGCCTTGTCCGGCTGGTTGCCGGATATCTCGTTCCAGACGTCCGTGAGGGAGGTGTACTTCACCGCCCGGACGAGCCGCTGGAGGGTCTTGTTCATCTCCTTGAGCTTCGGACGCACGCCGAAGAAGACCTCGGTGCGTTCCTTCTCGGTCATCTTCACATCGGACAGGCACACCATCCGGATGTCGTTCACGATCTCGACGCTCTGGAGGATGACCTGCCGGTAGACCTTGTTCCGGTTCGCGGAGAGCGCCACGGCCACGGCGTTCGCCGGGCTCCTGGCAATCTGGTCTTTCAGGTTGTTCAGGTTCTTTATCATTTTTTCGGTTTCGTGGTAGAAACCGTATATCTGTGCCGCATATGCGATGATCCCGTGGAAGGTGTCCAGGTAGTCGTTGAACTCCTTCTGGATATCCGCGGTGGCGTCCACCTCCTCCTTGATCCACACATGGCCGGTGGACTCCAGGAGCATCGCCTCCTCCTGCGACTGGAGCGTGCTCTCGGCCTTCTCCGTATACAGCACGATCATCGCCGCCAGCGTAGGGTCGATGGACTGCGCACGCAGGGCGTCCGAGATCAGGAGCAGCAGGAACACTGCGAGGAGGGTGAAGGCTTTCCTTATCATTTCTTCGGTTTGGGGTTTATCCGTATTTCGGTTTGCTAATATGTCCTGGAGGCACGCTGCCAGCGGGACTGCGCCTGCCGGGCGATCTCGCCGTTGTCACGGTCGAGGATGCCTTCGGTGGCGTTCCACCATACATCCTGGAGGGTATAGTATCTGAGGGAAAGGGAGAGCTGGGAGAGCTTGTGGTTGAAGTTCTTCAGGCTGTCCTCGATCATCCAGAGGGTCTTCGAACGCTCGGCCCCGGTGAGCATGTTGCCATCGCCTCCGGTGGCGATGGCGTCCCTCAATGTCGTATAGACCGTGACGAGCTCGGTTGCCGTCTCCGCATACAGGTTGTTCATGCTGAAGGTGGCCGCGACGCCCTGGGGGTTGTTCGTAATGGCTTTCCTGATGTCGCAGAGGTTGATGAAAAGACGCACCCCGTCGTTGTACAGGTGGGTGGCGGCCTTCAGGGAGGAGGCGTAGCCGTCCACGCTCTTGAGGTAGGCGTTGTACTTGTTCTCCCAGTTCTTGATCTGCGTGAACTCGGCCGCGATGGTGCCCTGCAGGACGGCCGTCTGCGTCTGTCCCTCGATCTCGCTCTTGATCTGTCCGTCGATGAGTTCGTTCCCTTCCACGAGGACTGCCCACTCGAGCGGGTTGGCGACGACGATCTGGGCACGGGCAACGCCGGACCCCATCAGCATGAGGACCGGCAGAACCAGTGCGAGAAGCGACCGGTGAAGTCTATCTGTAGTTCGCGAATTCATGGATGTTCATTCTCTTTCTGTTGTAGGAGACCCGCTCCCGGAGGCACTCCACCACCTGCGCGTCCTCCCGGATGCCGATGATCCGGAGCTTCGGCATGGTACGGTCCCCGGAGTGCACGACGACGGTCTTCAGGCCGAGGAGCAGCTGGAGGAAGTTCCGCTTCTCGTCGAAGTCGACGACCCTGTAGAGCTCGATGTAGTCCCGGCTTCTGGAGAACACCCCGTGCTCGTAGACGAGCTGCTCCCCGGTGATGGTGTACTCCATCCGTCTCAGATAGAGGAGCCTGTAGCAGACCTTGGCGACAAGGGCCAGGCCGAGGCAGAGCAGGAGCGTATGGGCGGGGACACCGTCCAGCCCTCCGGCGACCAGAAGCGCCAAAGCCCCCAGGATGGTCACGCCCTCGTCAATCAGCAGCTGCCGCATGCACGGCCGCAGGCTCACGTCCCCGTATGCTTTCCCTTCCGTCATGGCTATCTGTGGTATCTGTGCTTCTCCTCGTGGGACTCCTCGGTCTCGACCGCGCCGTCACCGTCCAGGTCACAGCCCACGGCCTTCTTCTCGGAGGTCTCCCTGCCGAGGAGCTCGTCGTTGAAGTCCTTGTATCCTTCGCCCGGGAGCTCGCGCTCCACGCTCACGATGCAGGCGTCCACCATCGCATCGAAGGTCCGCCAGCCTTCCTTGATCCGGTTCCTCAGGTCCTGCTTGTCCTCCTCGCAGAGGTAGCCCTCCCGGAGGTCCTCGGTCAGGGCCTCGACAGCGAAGTACTGCTTCTTCACGTCCTCGGGCAGCTTGAAGAAGGCGCTTTCCTTCTCGTGGTCCAGCCCGATCTTGCCAGGGGTATCCCTGAAGGCCTTCGCCAGGTCGCTGTGGGGTTTCTCCTCACGGGCGACCTTCATGAAGTTCTCCGCGAACTGCCGGCCTGAGGAGTCGTTGTCGAAGCAGAGGTGGAAGGTGGCGCCGGTAGCGCGGACGAGCCCCTTCATCTGTCCCTGGGTCGGATTGCCTCCGGTGGAGACGAAGACGGCTCTTTTCAGGTCCTTGTCCCAGTCCCTGTGGAGCTGGTAATAGGCCATCGCGTCGTAGGCGCTCTCGAAGACGAAAACCCTCTCCGCATCCTTCAGCGGGGTCTTCATCGGCGAGGCGATCCAGAGGCCCAGGCTGCCGTTGCTCCCGGCCGCCTTGCCCTTGTAGGCGCCGCTCCCGTCACGTCTGAGGCGTCCTCTCTCCTCGAATCCCACGACAGTACCGTCCCCTCCGGGAACGGTGAGCGGGAAGGAGAGGTTCCGCACCTTCACGCCCTTCCTGCCGGTGACGTCCCTGTCCGCCAGCATGAAGCTCTCGCGGAAGGCGATCTGGGTCACCAGGTCCAGCCCGCGGTGCTTGAAGAAGGGATAGAACGGCTTGTAGGAGTCGTAGTTCCCGGTCTTGATCCGGTGGAGCGTGTAGTCCTTCAGGTCGAAGGGCCTGAGCTCTGGCTCCGGCTCCCTAACAGCCGCCTCCTTCTCCTCGTAGGGAGTGTTCAAGAGCCGGTGGCAGACCTTGTTGACGAGTTTGTCGAGGTTCATCCCGACCTCGTACTCCGGGAAGAACTGCGGGTGCTCCTTGATGAGGGAGATGACGTTGTAGTTCTTCTGGACCGGGGGATGGAAGCAGAACTGCCCGTCCCGGGTGACGATGAACTTGTCGCCGCGGATCCGCTGCCCGTGCTCGTCCAGGCGGACGAACGAAGGGTAACGCAGGCCGTCCTTCCGGTTGCGGACGTAGCCCGCATCCCGGAGGACATCCTGCACGGAGAGCCGCTGCATGTAGTCTTGATAAGTGAGTTCCATATTCTGAATCCTTGTTATCGTCCTAGTCCGACGCCGTGTTCGGCGGCATTGAGGCCCGCCTCGAAGGCGCGGCTGGCGATGTCCTGCGGGGAGTCCACGCCGGGCTTCATGTAGACATGGCCGCCAGCGTGGCGCTCCATATAGAGATCCGGGGCCATGCGCGGCCCGCGTGCCATCTCACCGGCGACGGTGAGCGCCGCGAGGATGGCCGCCCCGATATTGGCGCCCCCTTCGCGCTGCTCGCGCGGGAGTTGCTTCATGTCCACCTCATTGAAGACCTTCGAGAAGAGCCTCATGCGGTGGTAATCGTCCACGGCCATGAACTTGTCATACTGGCGGCGGGTGATCTCGTGGGAGATCTCCTCACCGTTGATGACGGCCGTCATGCGGTATTTCATGTCACGGCCGGTCTCCTGCGCCTCATCCCGGACGGGCTCCACACGGATGTCGCCGACGCTGACCTCGCGTCCGTGGGCCCCTTCACGGAACCAGCCCTCCCGCGACTGCATGTCGTAGAGGGACTCGCCCCAGACCCTGCCGATGCCGCGGCGTTCGTCCTCCTGCTCCTGGAGGACCGCCTGCTGCATCACCAGGTACGACATGTCCCCGGCGATAACCGGCTGTGGATGGAGGCTGCGCTCCTGCTGCCGGATCTCCTCCAGTGCGGCAGGGGAGAGTGCGAGGCCTACCGGCTCCCTGCTCTCCAGCATCTCCATCGTGACGCCTCCCTGCCAGTCCTTCCCGATGACGCCGTTGATGACGTCGAGCCTCGCGGCTACCGGGATGTCCTTGAGGGATTCGGCGGAGAGGACCGCCATCTCATCCTCCCTCAAGTCATAGACAAGGTCTCGGTTGATGGATGTCGACTTCACGGTAAGCGTACCGGCCCGCTCGTCCACGGCGATGCCGTGGCTGGAGAGGACCTCGTTCCATTTCTCCCTGGAGAAGTAGACGTCGGAGGTAATGAGCTCGGAGTAGGGCTTTGCCTTCTCGCCGGTTGTCGGACGCGCCTGGATCTCGGGGACGACGGTCCTGAGTTCCGTCAGCACGTCCTCTCCGGAACGGGCCGGGGCCTGCACCTGTGCGGCGTGGTTCCCCTTGTAGTAGAAACCGTAGCCTCCGCTGAGGAGCTCGCCCGGCTTCATCCTCCCGTCGGGACGGTCTGGGACAAGGGGAGCTCCGCCGTAGCGGAGTTCCCCGCCCACGCGGCGCAGGTGGAAGCCTTCCTGGCTGCGCGGTGTCCAGCCGAGCATGCTCCGGCGGGCCCACAGGTCCATGAACGGACTTGCGACCCGGCCGTATTCGCCCTCGCCGATCCGGTACCCGTGAAGGCCCATCGTCACGCGGCCGCCTGCGTTGCGGGCGTGGACGTAGTCCTTCGGCATGTCGAAATCCTTCCCCACGAGGGAAGTGAACGCATCGTAGGCCTTGCGGTTCGAGGAGTTCGTCCCACCGTCCGTGAGCGCGGACAGTCGCTCGCGGGTAAGGGGATAGGTGAGAAGAGGGGAGTCGTGGCCCTGTACGGCGAGCAGCACTCCGTCGCCGCTCCGGACGAGGCGTGCCTGCATGCCGTTTCGGCGGAGCGTGTCCTGCAGCTCCGGAGCGAGGCCGGGATAACGGCCCAGTGCATTTGATCGGGTAGGCATGGCGGTTGGTCGGTTAACGGTCAGGCATCCCCGCATTCCATCCCCAGCTCAAGTCCTTCTTCCATCCTGGAGAGGAACTCGCTGGCGGACTCTTCGTCCATCTCTCTGTCATGGGCCTCGCAGAAGGATTTGAATTCCTCCTTCAGTTCATCATCGGGATGCATCATGATGAAGTCCAGGTCCATGACCAGACCGTCCTGGCGCAGCTGCACCAGCTCGTCGTAGCTACAGTTGGGTGTTTTCCGTTTCATGGCATCTATCGTTTGAGTCCGGTGTTGCGGGCGATCGCCTTCTGCTGCTCCGCCCAGATCTCGTCGGTGTAGTCCTGCTCGTGGACATACCCCAGGTTCCCTTCGGAATCCTTCACCCAGCATCCGTAGATGCCGAAGGAGTAGCGGCCCATGGTGGACTCTCCCTTCTCCTTGAGCCATTTCTCGCGGGTGCCGAGGACGAGCCGGATACCGGACTTCTCGGTGAGGTCGATACCGATGGCCACGTCCTCATCCTCGTCGTTGATGCACACCACGTCACCGTTCTGGATGGACTGGATCTCCCCGGAGGAGAGCTCGAAGACGTCCATCAGATGGCTGATGTTCTTGCCGATGACGGGTGTGGGGACGTAGATGACCTGGTTGGTGCCGGTGTCGATCTGGACGAAACACTTGGTGGAAGGGTCATCCGGGGCGTGACTGATGATGGCCTTGCCGGAGCGGAGCGCCTCCTGCTCCTCGGGAGAGTACCGGTCCAGCTCGGTGCGGACCAGGCGCGGATGGAAGATGACGTCGGCGTTCTCCGCAGCGTCGCGGACCAGCTTGAAGCGGGCCCGGGCGCTGACGGTGCCGCCTTCCTTGTCTTTGAGAGAGATGGGAAGGACAGGGGAGAGACGTCCGTTCAGGATGTCGTGGTAGACATCTACAGGAAGGTCCTCGATCATCTCCTGGGTGAGCCCGAACTCCTCGAGGATAGCGTAGGGCACTTCGTCTTCTTGAAATTTGTAACGTGACATGGTATGTTGGTTTTCAATGAATTTCCTACTGCAAATTACCCATTGCGCACGAGAGAACGAGGTAGACCATGATTGCGTGGGCGGTATAAGCCCCGTTTTTGAGGGGATTTCGACAAGATGATACTCGTAGCGTATACTCGGAGGTCCGGATATTCACCGTCACGGGGCTGTTCCGCTTTGCTCTTTCGCGGGATTGTCCTTATCTTTACATCGATAAAACGGGTTTATGGACATCATCATCTACGGCAGCCAGCACGGGTCTGCGAAACGATATGCCGAGGGACTTGCTGAAAGGACAGGCCTCAAGGCCGTTGACTACAAAGAGGCCGATAGCCTGGGGCTGTATAATCGTATAATCTACTTTGGAGCGATCTATGCCAGCGGCGTGACCGGTCTGAAGAAGACCGTGGCCAAGTTGACCCATGGCCAGAAACTCTATGTCATCACCGTAGGCATGGTCGATCCGGAGGACCAAGCCTTCATCGGCCCGCTGCGGGAGGCTTTGAAAAAGCAGATTCCGCCGCAGATGTATGACGAGAACAGGATCTTCCACCTGCGTGGCGCCATTGACTACAGCCAGTTGGAACTGAAATACCGCATCTTGATGAAGATGATGTATTCGCAGGCTGCCAAGCTGCCGGAGGAGAAACTGACCTCCGAATTCAAGGCGGTCCTGGCCACGTATGGCAAGAAGGTGGATTATGTGGACCTGGAGATGCTTCGACCGCTGACTGCCGCTCTCAAACAAAGTTGAAAGCCGATTCAGACAACAGTATGAATTTAGAATCCATAGATACATCGAATATGTGTTCCCATCTTCAGAAGAAACTCTTCGAAGATGACGGAGTCTATCATGGTCTCTGGACTTCCATGCAGGAGGATCCGGAACTGACTGCTGTCGTCCGTTCACGGCAGCTTCACATCTACCGGAATGGAAAGAAGGTGCTGGTACTGGCGGGGAAGGCCGCTCCCAAGGTCATCAGAGAAGATGCGCTGTGCGGGATGCTGCCAAAGGAAATCATGGGATAAAGCCTATCTGACTAGATGAAACTGAAGAAAAGAAAGTTCAAGTTCGCAGCGCTATTTGGAATATGCTGGTTTGCCCTCCTGGTACTACTGGTTGACGGGATCCTGAAATTCCAGACATTGGTTGACTATTTCGGGTCGTATGCCTTGGTGGAGATTACTCTGCTGCTATTAGTCATTCTACCAACAGTGGCAGTATACATCTTCACGAAAGAATAACAAACAGATAAATCGAGATTTTGGTTAACTTTGTAGAAAATAGGTATAAATGAAACATCATTTATCATCCATCATCGTAATCCTGCTTTTCCTCGCCGCGATATTTTCCGGCGAGCGAAGCTATAAAAATGCCCGGCACATCATTGTCAGCGACTTGAACCAGGCGCTGTCGTCCACGCTGGCAAGTTCGCAGGACGATATTATCACGCCTGACACCGTCGCCCTAATGCGCGACAAGCTCACCCTGCCCGTTCTCAAGGACAGCACCTATATCGCCTATTGCCTTCCCGGTGACAAGCCTAAAGGAATCTGCAGCGACATTATGCATTTGGAGGATGCCTCCATTCGCGGATATGCCGATGTCTCCATGGCTTCGGTTTTCGGTCTTGCCGATAAGCGGCTGCCCGCCGCATTCAGCCTGATGGCCGTGTTCTGGCTCATCGGCTCCGCGATGCTTACCCGGAAGAAGCATATGGCACCAGCGCTCCAACTTACTCCCATGCAGCGGCAACTCCTCGATCTGTTCAAGGCTGCTCCCGATGGCGAACTTTCCAAGGAAGAAATCTGCCGTACCCTATGGCCAGGAAAGCCGATGACGGACGATGCCATGTACTCGCTCATCCGACATCTGAAGACTTCCCTGGAAGACAGTGGTTATGAAATTGAGACCCGTCGCGGCTTCGGATATCGCCTGAAAAAACGCTGACAGACAATTGTCAGACAAATGTCAGGGAGATTCTGACAAGCCTTTTTCTCCTTCATTGTAAGTTTGCGCAGCAAAATGTGCAATCAAGCAATGAAGAAGTTTTTTATTATCCTTGCTGCCATGGTGCAGGCGGCGATTGCTGGTGCCCAGGAGGTGGACACGACGGGATGCTATTCTGAAAGAAGGGACACAATAAAGGCGGCAGCTGTTACTGTCCGGCGTGATCTTGTGACGGCAGATGCTGATAAGCTGACGTATAATGTCCAAGCTGATCCCAAGGCAGAAGGGAGCAACCTCATCGACATTCTCCGAAACGTGCCGATGCTCAGCATCAACGGCGAAGATAAGGTGCTACTGAACGGCTCTACGGATTACAAAGTTCTTGTGAATGGAAGACCTACGGGGATGCTTGCCCGGAACTTCGACCAGCTCATCAAGACTATCCCGGCCTCTTCTATCAAAGAGATTCAAGTCATCACCAATCCACCGGTAAAATATGATGCAGAAGGCATTGGCGGCATCATCAATATCGTGATGGCACGGAGGCTGAAATCCGGTTACAGCGGCTCCTTGGGCGCTCAAGGCGGCACGTTGGGGATGGCCGGAGGAAACGGATATATCAATGCCCAACTGGGCAAGTTCACCTTCAGTGCCAATGCCAGCGGGATGTATTACCCGACTCCTAAAGCACATGGGGTGACAGACATTGAGAATTACTCCAGCGATGACCACCACTATCAGCGTCTGGATTTTACAAGTGACAATACTTTTTACTCTGGTGCATTCTCATTGGAGGCAAGTTATGAGCCGGACTCGCTTAATCTTATTACGCTCTCCGGCTGGACCAACTTCCAGAAGCAGTTGGGTGAGTACGACATTACTGAATCTTTCTGGAATACCAGCCGTGTCAAAACCATCGAGATGCAGGAGCCTACGGTCCGCACAAACCGCTACAACACCTTCTCCGGTGAGTTGGCCTACCAGAAGACCTTCCGGGATGATGGAGGAATCCTTACCTTCAGCTATTCCATCGACGGCAATCCGAACAGCACGGAAAACCACATCATTGTAGAGCCTGTTCTGAACTGTACAGATTACCACCGCCATTCCTTCAATACCGAGCACACCATCCAGCAGATCGGCCAGATTGACTATTTTGCCACCTTGCGGAAAAAGCATCAGATTGAAGCCGGCACCAAGTACACGCTGCGCTCCCACGTCGCCGATTCACAGGATGAACTGTGGGATTTTACGGCAAAACAGTGGTATATAGACAATTCCAATGTCAATGACCTTGACTACAAGCAGCACATCTTCGCCGCGTATGCCAGCTACGGTTACAAGTTCGCAAAGCTCACGTTGAAGGCAGGAACACGTTTGGAATACACGCTGAACCGGGGCGTCTCCAAGAGTTCGTCCGCGGATATTACCTTCGAC
>Ga0256405_10002538_pt1 | contig 41456 bp, 35 predicted proteins | sample RumenRJG_02DNA_FD_189096 | JGI IMG/M metagenome (GOLD analysis project Ga0256405, IMG submission 189096) | Bovine rumen microbial communities from Lethbridge, Alberta, Canada - RJG_02 | ecosystem: Host-associated > Mammals > Digestive system > Stomach > Rumen | place: Canada: Alberta... | reverse complement strand
GATCGGCTACACGCTCTTCTACTTCATGCGCAAGAACTTCTCCTTCGCGATGCCGGGGCTCCAGCAGGACTGCGGCATCTCCAAGTCGATGCTCGGCAACTTCCTCTTCTGGGGCGGCATCGTCTATGGCCTCTCCAAGTTCGTGAACGGCATCGTCGGCGACCGGGTGGCGCCGCGCAAGATGCTGTGCTTCGGGCTGCTCGCGTGCACGCTCGTCAACGTCGCGTTCGGCTTCGCGCCGCAGATCGCGGCCGTGTTCGGCGGCGACGCGGCGGGCGCGGCGGAGGCGTCGCTGCCGCTCGTGTGGACGTTCGGCCTGCTGCTCGTCCTCAACCAGTTCTTCCAGGGAACGGGCTTCCCGCCGTGCGCGAAGCTGATCGCGTTCTGGATCCCGCCGAAGGAGCTCGCCACGAAGATGTCCGTCTGGAATACGTCCCACTCGATCGGCGGCGGGCTCGTCGCCAAGATCTGCGGGGTGGTGATGGGGCTCGGCGTGATCGGGTCCGCGAATCAGGGCGTCGGCATGTGGCGGTGGTGCTTCTGGTCGATGGCGGCGCTCGGCTTTCTCGGCCTCGTCCTCATGCTCTTCTGGCTGCCGGGCACGCCGAAGGAAGAGGGGCTGCCCGATCTGCCGGGCACGGATGTGAAGGTCGAGAAGGAAGAATCGAGCAGGGAGAAAGACGGCGCGACGTCAAACGCGGCCCTGCGCATGGTGTTCTTCAATCCCGTCATCTGGATGCTCGGCTTCATCAACTTCACGATCAACGCCGTGCGCGCGCTGATCGCGGACTGGGGCCCGACGCTGCTCCAGGAGGCGAAGGGGTTCGATCCGAGCGAGACGGGCACGGTGATCATGCTGTTCGAGTTCGCGGGGATCGGCGGCATGCTGTTCGCGGGCTGGGCGACGGACCGCTTCTTCGGCGGCCGGGCGCCGCGGCTCTGCGTGTTTCTGATGGTGCTGACCGCCGCGCTGCTCGCGGCGTTCTGGTTCCTGCCGGCCGGGCTGCTCGGCGCGGCGGCGCTGTGCGTGGGCGGCTTCTGCCTCTACGGGCCTCAGGCGCTGACCGGCGTCACGGCCACGAACATCGCGACAAAGGGCTTTGCGGGAACGGCCATCGGCTTCATTTCGCTCTTTTCGTATGTGGGCGTGTCCGTGGCGGGAAAGGTCTGCGGCAGCCTGGCGCAATCGTCCGGCGGCTGGGGCCTTCCGCTCATCGTCATCGTCGTGACCGCAGCGGTCGGCGCGGCGCTGTTCGCCGGCCTCTGGGGCGCGCGCGCCAACGCCTACGAGGACTGAACGCGCACCGATTGAAACGGGAAGGAGGGGCAGAATGACGATGCGGGACCTGCTGAAGCTGCTTGCGGCGGCCGCGCTGCTGGCCGGCTGCGCGACGCGGCCGGAAGGGGCGTCGCGTCCGGACGGGGCCCTGTCGCTCTGGCGGGACGGCGCGCCCGCGAAGGCCGCCTTGCTGGACTACGTGGCCGCCGTCACGACGGACGGTTCGCCGGACTACATTCCGCCGTCGGACCGCATCGCCGTGTTCGATTTTGACGGCACGCTCTTCTGCGAAACCGCCCCCACCTATCTCGACTGGATGCTCTACGACCACCGCGTGCTGGACGATCCGGGCTTTTCGGCCTCGGACGAACAGAAGGCCGTCGCCCGCGCGGCGCGCGCCACGGGCCGCTGGCCGGGCCTGGACAACCCCGTGCGCGAGCGGGTCATGGCGGCGGCCTGGCGCGGGGTGGAGCCGGACGCGGCGGCGGACGCGCTGCGCGCCTTTGCCGCCGGGCCGCAGCCGGGCTTTGCCGGCATGAAGCGAGGCGAGGCGTTCTACCGGCCGATGGTGGAGGTCGTGCGGTTTCTCGAGGCGAACGGATTCCTGGTGTACGTGTGCAGCGGAACGGAGCGTTTCGTCCTGCGGGCGATCGTCGGGGAGGGCCTGGCGCTGCCGCCCCGGCAGGTCATCGGCACCGACTACGCGCTGGTCGCGGCGGCGCAGGACGGGCGCGACGGACTGGCCTTCACGTACGGGACGAACGACGTCCTTGTCCTGGGCGGCACGCTTGCCGTCAAGAATCTCCAGATGAACAAGGTTGCCGCCCTTGCGCGGGAAATCGGCGTGCGGCCCGTGCTGGCGTTCGGCAACAGCTTCAGCGACGCGAGCATGCTCAACTACGCCCTGCAGAACAGGCGGTACAGGTCGCTGGGCTTCATGCTCCTGTGCGACGACACGGTGCGCGAATACGGGAACCCGGCCAAGGCGGAGGCGATGCGGGCGGCCTGCGCGGTCCACGGCTGGATTCCCGTCTCCATGCGCGACGACTGGACGACGATCTACGGCCCCGGCGTGACGCGGGACCCCGGCCCGTCTGCCGCTGAGTGAAACTGAGATAATGAGCCAAAAATGAGATTTGATGAAGTGAAATATAAATGTTGTTTGGGGACTTTCCCCAAATTCCCATGCCGTTCCGGCAGTTGACGGTCCGGGCGGCGGTATGGTATAATCCGTTCCTACGTATGATGGCAAATCCCAGAAATGTCGCCTTCATCCTTCGAATGAAAAGCTGGCTTTTGGCGCTGGCGGCCGTTTTCGTCGCGGGAACGGTGTCCGCCAAGACGACAAAGGGCGTCTGGTGGTGGCATGGGGAAGAGGTCGTGAAGCGTGAGGTGATCGCCCGTCGCTTGAATTTCCTGGAGACGCAGGGCGTCGGGGAAATCTATTTCTGCGTTGATCTGAAGAAGTTCCACAAGGAAACGCGCGCGTTTGTAAAGGCGGCCGGCGTCAAAGGTATGCGCGTCGCGCTGCTGGCGGGCGATGTGTCATGGATTCGTCCCGGCAGTCGCGGCTTCGCCGAAACGCTGATCGCCTACCGGTCCTACCAGCGGCACGCCGCGCCGAAGGAACGCTTCTACGCGCTCCATCTCGACGTCGAGCCGTTTCAGGACAAGAAACTGCCGGACGAGCGCAAATGGCAGCTCTATGCCGATTTCGTACTCAGGGCCGCCGCCGATGTCCATGCGGCAGGCGAGAAGATCGAATGGGATATTCCGTTCTGGCTCGATACGTTCCGTGTGGCTTACGGCGAGCGCGCGGACGCACCGCTTCTCGATGTCGTCATGGACAATTCGGATGGCGTCGCGCTCATGTCGTACCGCGATACGGCCGAGGCGATGCTGGCTATTTCGGAAAAGGAAATCGACATGGCAAAGACCCGGAATGTCCGCATCGTCCTCGGCGCGGAGACGGCCGACACCGGCGAGGGCAGTGCCGTGACCTACTTCGAGGAAGGCGTCGGGAAGATGGATGCCGAGCTTGCGAAAGTTTCGGCGGCGCTCGATGCGGCAAAAGTGCCGGCCGGCGCCGGTATCGCCATCCATCATCTCGACAGCTGGGAGAAGCTTTTTAAAGAGGAGGGAAAAAATGAATAAACTGTTCGTTCTAGCCGCCTGCACGCTTGTTGCGGGCCTTTTGCCGGCGAGAGCCGACGGATTCGATCCGTCGGGCTATGCCCATCATCTGACGGTGACCGTTTCGGACGGTAAGCTGTCCGCAGACGACCGCTTCACCAACATCCCGGTTCTTCTGCGTCTCGGGCCTGCGATTCCCGGCTTTGACTACGCAGACTTCCGGTCGTCGCAGCATGCGGATCTGGCGATTGTCGATTCTGCCGGGAATCTTCTTCCATTTGAAGTTGCCAGGTGGAATTCCCGCGGCGAATCCAGTCTGTGGGTCGTGCTGCCTGAACTTTCCGCCGCGACGGTGCTTCATGTCTATTATGGCGGCAGCCCTGTCACGCAGCCGGTCGCCGCGTGGACCGGTTATCTCGGCGTCTGGCATTTCGACTCGGCGGGCTTTTCGGATGGAAAGATCGGCGGATGCGCCTCAAAGCCGGTTGTCATCGCGGACGGCTCGGCCTACAATCCGACAGACTCGGCTCAGTTCACCGCCTCGGGTTGGTTCAAGGCGTCTCAGGCCATATCTGGCTCTCCGCGGATTTTTCAGCGCGCGGGCGTCTGGCAGGTTGAACTGGATTCCGGCCCAGTCCTCTATGCGGGAACGTCGACTTATGGCAACGGAAATTATCTCAGAGGCGATGAAATTTCCGGCATCGAATCCGACTGGGTGCATCTGTCGTTCGTGTATTCCGGGACGGACATCCGAATGTATGTCAACGGACAGTATCGGCGCACGGCTGTTGTCCCTGCGGCCTCCGCAGCCGGTTCCGCCGCGTTTGCCATCGGATCGCAGACGGACGGCGCTATGGTTTTCGACGGCCTGTTCGACGAAGTCCGGCTCTCTGACGGCGCGGCTGACGAGGCACGCGTCGCGGCAGAGTATGCCGCGATGGCCGACGCTGCGTTTTTTGCCTATGATCTGAACGAGACAAAATCGCGCGTCTTGCCGTCTGCATTCGCGAAGACGGCCGTCGTCACGTTGGGCGAGGGAGCGGTCGAGGGAACTCATTTCAATGTGCCGGTTCTGCTGCGGGTGCCTCAGAATATGGATGTTTCGCCTCTCGGACTGGCCTTTGCCGACGAGGCCGAACGGCTTCTTGCCCATGAGGTGGAAGGCGTTGATGATTCCGGGAATCTGCGCGTGTGGGTCCTTGTGCCGGAACTTTCCGCAGGGACGAAAATCACGATGTACTGGGGAGGTGCGGCGAGCGACGGTTCGGATGCGTCGACTGTCTGGAATGGATATGGCGTCGTTCGGCACGCCGCAGCGAGCAGTCCTGAACTTGTCGAGTATGCCTCGGCGCTCGATCCGACAGACCCCGCCAGATTCACCGTTTCCGGTTTCTTTAAAGCTGCCGAACTGACGGGAGCTCCGCGGCTTTTCTCCCGCAGCACCAGTGCGGGCAACGGATGGGAGATCGAAGCAGGAGCAGATGGTGTCCTGTATGTGCGCGGGGACAGGTTTAGCGGTAATTATTCAACGCCCGCCTGTACTGAGTTGGAGGCTGGGGAGGAAGTGCATCTGGCATTCGTGTATGATGGCGGATCGGCCCGTGTGTATGTCAACGGTGCATGGATGTCGACGCTCGATGTCAACCCTGTCGCAGCGACCACCACAGGACTCGGCATTGGCAGAATTGCCGGCGGTGGCTACGAATTCAACGGTGTCCATCGCGAGGTGCGGCTTTACGATGGCGCGCTGTCGGCGGACGAGATCGCACTCGACTGCGAGATTCTGACGAATAATTCGTTCGCGTCGTTCGGAACTGTTCGTCGCATTGCGGGCGAATGCACCGATTTCGCGAAGCGGATCAAATTTTCGATTACGAACGCCGTTGAAGAGACGCTGTCCGGCTTCCCTGTGCCGGTGAAGCTGTCCACGGCTATTCCGGGATTTGACTCTGCGGATGTGGCGGATGATTTCTCGAACGCCGTTTTTGTCGATGAGGAAGGTGCGCCGCTTCCTTACGAAGTGGAGACGTGGAATCCTTCCGGCGAGTCGCTTGTGTGGGTGCGGGTGCCGGCTGTTTCCGCCGGTGCGAAATTCTGGCTGTATTACGGCGGCGAATGGTCGAACGCCGGACTTGTCCCGGAGACGGGAGCATGGGGTGGCTATCGTGCCGTTTTTCACATGGCGGAGGATTCGGGCGCGGCGGCTGACAGTGCGTCCGGTCTTTCGGCTGAGCCAACCGGCACCGATCTTTCGCAGATGTCCGCGACTCCCGGCGTCTTCGGTGTCGCTCGCATGAATCAGACGGCCACCGACACGCAGAATCGTCTGTCTGTTCCGTATTCGGCGGATTTGGATTTCGGCGGTGTGTTCACGGCGTCAGGCTGGTTCAAGGGTAATGCGCCGGTTTCCGGCTATCCCCGCCTTTTCGTGCACAAGGGTTCGGACGCTGGCTGGTGGGTGGAGTGCGAAGCCGGTTCGCCGGGTGTCGCCAATGTCGCGACGGTCAAAGGCGGGTATGGCGTCGCGAGCCTGCCTGCGGAGATCAAGACGTGGCACCACTGGGCGTTTGTCTACAACGGCACCGACGTCAGGGCGTACCTTGATGGTAAACTGGTGATGGAGCGCACGGCCGATTGTGCGGCGGGCGACCCGGAGGTTCCGTTCGACATCGGCGGGCAGAGCGGGGAAGAATCTTTCAATTTCAATGGCGCGTATGACGAAATCCGGCTGTCGCCTCTGGCGCGTGATGCGGCGTGGGCGAGAGCGGAGTTTCTTTCCGGCTGCCCGGGATTCGTTGCAGCATCCCAGGCAATGCCCGCAAGGAGCGGTCTGACGGTCATCATTCGTTGAAGAACAGAAAAGGGGGGAATCATGACGCAAAAGTCTTTTGTTGTTGTTGCGATGTGCCTGGTCTGTGCGGTTCTGCGTGGCGCTGACACGCCGGCCGAGCAGCAGGTGCGTGTCTATCCGACGCCGAAGCGTCTTGAGCTGACGGGCGGCGTGTCGAAGGTGCGTCCGGGCGAGGTGAAATTCCGCCGCGTGGACGGGCTCGGCCCGGAAGGTTATCGGATCGTCGCCACCAGGGACGCCGTCACCGTGGAGGTTGCCGCGAAGGCCGGCGGCTTCTATGCGAAACAGACGCTCCGTCAGCTGGCGGCGGACGGCGCGATTCCCTGCTGCACCGTCGAGGACGCGCCGGACGTTCCGCTGCGCGGCGTGGTCGAGGGATTCTACGGCCGCCCGTGGGGCACCGAAGGCCGGCTCGACCTGATGGACTTTATGGGGCGCTACAAGATGAACTGCCTGATCTACGGTCCCAAGGACGACCCCTATCATCAGGGCCGATGGAAGGATCTTTACCCCGACAGCCACGTCGCGGACTTCCGGCGGCTGCTCGACGCGGCGCGGAAGAACCACGTGAAGTTCTACTGGGCCATCCATCTCGGCGACGCATTCAAGGATCCCGCGCCCGCCGCGCGTCAAGCCGAATATGCGGCGCTCTGGCGCAAGCTCGATTCCATGTACGACATCGGCTTCCGCTGTTTCGCCGTGTTTTTCGACGACTTCGGCCATGCCGACGCCGCGCTTCATGCGGAGATCAGCAATCGCGTCAAGCGTGATTTTCTCGATCGCAAGGGCGACTGCGCGCCGCTGATCGTCTGCCCGAACGATTATGTCGGCGACGATCGAAGCCCCTACAGCCAGGTGATCGGCGAGAAGGCGGACAGGGATATCCGCATCATGTGGACGGGGATGGGCGTCTGCAGCGACATCACGGCCGCCGCCACCGAGCGGCGCGCGAAGGCGCTGCGCCGCACGCCGTTCATCTGGTGGAACTGGCCCGTCAACGATTTCGTCCGGTGCAAGCTGCCCATGGGGCGGACGTACGGCGTGGACGACTACCCCTATTCCGGCTTCGTGTCGAACCCGATGGAGAATCTCGAGGCTTCCAAGGTCGCGCTCTTCGGCATCGCCGACATGCTCTGGAACAGGCGGGCGTTCAATTCCGAGCGCAACTGGCAGGACGCGATGAAGTATCTCTATCCGTTCGCGGCCAAGGCGATGCTGCGCTTCTGCGAGCACAACGCCGACCCGCACAAGGAGCCGGGCGCGACGGGCGGTTTCTGGCGCGAGGAGTCGGAGCGGTTCGCGGCGGCGTTTGCGGCGGAAGGCGCCTCCGCGCTCGCGCGCGAATGTGCGGCGAACGCCGCCGCCGCCGAGGAGCTGGCGCGCGTCCTGCCTGAAAAGGCCCCGAAGCTCTGGCGGGAAATCCGGTGGTGGGTGGCGTTCTTCGGCGCGCAGGCGCGCGAGGGGCTTGCGGCGGCGCGGGGCGACGCGGCGGCCTACGTCAAGGCCAAGGACGACGGCCGCGACATCCAGCAGCGGCAGAAGGCCTACTTCCAGTCGCTTGCGCCGGAGTGGGACCGGCGCCGCTGCACGGGGTGTGTCACGGCGACGCGCCATCTGCAGAAGGCCATCGACGACTGCGCGAAGGCGGCCTTCCGCGAACGGCCGGACGTGTACGCGCGCTATTTCCCGACGCTGGGCACGACCATCGGGACGATACCGGCCATCGCGGCCAAGGGGCAGCATTTCGAGCGCGGCGAGACGCTGCTGGTGCTCGACAACATCCTTGAGCAGCTGTCGGCCCGGCCGGGAGACTGGTTCGGGATGAAGATGTCGAAGACGGCGACGTTCAACTACATCTGGCTGCATTTCGACACGACGGAGGCCGTGACGAACGGGCGTGTCGAGGTGTCGAAAGACGGCGGCCGCACCTGGCAGGACGTTCAGCTGGAAACGGACGGACGCGGCTTGCTCTATGGCCGTGTGGCGGCGGAAGCCGGCTTCAATGCCGTGCGCTGGATCAATACGTCCGGCCGTCCGGTCAGTTTCAAAATCACGCGGTTCAATGTCGATCTGGCCGAGTGAAAATGGCGGCTGTACGTCGCGCTGGCGCTGACGGTGTCGGCGTGGGCCGCCGCGCCCGTGCGCGGGCGCACGGACTATCCGCTCCTCTTCGACCGCGAACTCAGGCTCAAGCGCTGGGTGACGCGCCTTTAGCGCAGCCGGCAGAGATCCCACGCGGCGCGCGGCTCAAGGTTCCGCCTGTTCGTGAACACGCCTATCCGCGTTCGTGAACACGCGTATCCGCATTCGTGAACACGCGTATCCGCATTTGCGGGGAGGGCCGCGCCCCGTCGCGGCCGTATTAATTGGGGATATTCCAAAAACCACGCCGCGTGATTTTCTGGTATAATATAGCACGTCTTCCATAATACATCTTCAAAAATACATTATCAAACCGCAAACTGAAAATGAAAGGAATGTTGATAACGAAACAGTAAAACGGTCAGAGGCGGGCAACCGCCACGGTCGCCACATTGGAAGGGCGCGATGTCCTCATCGCGCCGAAAACCGATGGAGCGCGGCAGAATCAATTTGCAATGCTGCAAAGCAGTCGTTTGTCGAAACCTCAGAAATTTCAATTCCGACGGCACTTGGCAGAGTAAGCGCAAACGCGCTTACCTCTCTTTGTGTTTCGGAAAAGGTAAAAACCTGAGGACCTCGACAAAGACACGAAGAGAGTTTTTTTATGAAGGCTTCGATTTGTGTCAGACCGTCAAGCAGGGGAACGGATCAAGAGACGATGAATCAGAAATGGACATGTTTGCGAACCTGCATCCTCCACACCTCCGGTGCGGGGCAGGCTCTGCTTCCATTTCGTCGCGATTCATCCATGTATGTCTTTCCATGCGGCGAGCGGATGAACTCGGGCGCTGTATGCCTTGACGGCATGCGAAACCATATTGCCTATTTGCGCACCATCAAGCTGTGTGTTTCCCTTGCCCTAACTTTCGTCTTTGGGTTTACGCTCTTTGCAGGCGAGGAACGCGCGACTGGTTTCAGGCCGCCGCGCGGACGAATCGCCATTGAGCGGCAGGAAGCGCCCGCGTCCGGAAAAACGCTCCTCGCGGCGCGTTCGCTGTCCTCGTCTCTGCCGTCGAGGTGGGATTCCCGAGAACAGGGTTGGGTGTCGAGCGTCAAGCGGCAGGGCAATGTCGGCGCGTGCTGGTCGTTCGCTGCGTGCGCAGTCCTCGAAACACAGCTTCTCAAGGCCGGACGCGGCGAGTGGGATCTCTCCGAGAAGAACATGGTGAATCTCCACGGATTCGAGACTGGGCCGAATGACGGAGGCAACGACTACTACTCTCTCGCCTATCTTATGCGCTGGGGTGGTGCTGTTGCGGAGTCCAATGATGTCTATAAAACGTCTATGTCGAGCTGGACGGCATCGCCGCGTCTGAAGCCGGCATTGCGCGTTCAGAATGTCGTTTGGGTGCCGGGGCGGAACAATGTCTATGACAACAACACGCTAAAGAAGGCGATAAAGGAATACGGCGCGGTTTCGACCTCGATCTACTGGGGCGGCTCATACGAATCGACGAGCAACTACTACTGCAACGCCTCGAAGGACGGCAACCACGCGATAACCGCCGTCGGCTGGGACGATTCGTATCCGGCCGCGAACTTCAAGACCGCGCCTTCCGGCAATGGTGCGTTCCTCATCAAGAACAGCTGGGGGACAGGTTCCGGCGACAAGGGATTTTACTGGGTTTCCTACTACGACAAGAACTTCGCAATGGCGGAGGGAACCGTGTTCATCCCCGCGACGGAGGACGAGGACTACGATGCCGTATATGGCTACGACACATTGGGTGCGATAAACGTCACGGGCAACAACGACGAGAACACATTGGAGGCGGCAGTGTTCACGTCTGCGTGGAACGAGGAGATTGCGGCTGTCGGCGTCTATTCCAACATCGACGGCAACACATACGAGGTCTCCGTCTGGACGAACGTGACGCGCACGACGGCGATTGTAGGCCCCGACCCGCTTGCTGGAGGCGCACTCGCGGCAAAGGCGTCCGGCACGATGTCCAATGCTGGTTTCGCCACAATTCCGCTTCCGTCGGCGGTGAAGATTGCGGACGGCGCGAACTTCGCCGTCGTGTACAGGCAGACCGGGCGAAAGCATCCGCACATCTTCTGCTGCTCGGACTCCTATTCCGACGGGACGCCATACGCCATCGTCGAGGCGAAGGCTGGAAACACGTACTGGGGCAGCGTCGGGAGCGGTCTCACGAACTGGACCGACTTGGCCGTCCACTCAACATATCCCGGTTCCATTGCCTGCCTGAAGGCGTACACGCGCTCGACGGTCGCGGCAAACGACGCTCCAGCCGAATCGTCGGACGGCACGGCAGCTCTGGAATGGCTTGCCGCTACGAATGCAGTGCTTTATGCGGAGACGGCGGGGACGTTCGGCGCGGTCGCCGGGCTTGTCGGCGCGAACGGACGTTCGCTCTATGCAAGCTGGCTCGCCGGTTTCGACCCCGCCGATCCGAATGACGGCGAGTTGAAGGTCGCGATTTCCGTGATGAACGGCGTCCCGCACCTCACATGGACGCCCGACCTCGGCTCGTCCGCGAGGACATACACGATTTTAGGATCGGAAACCATCTCATCCCCTGCTTGGGAAGAGGTGACCAATCTTGAAAAGACGAAAGCAAAGTATTTCAAAGTGACAATTTCGCCGCCATAAGCGGCCCCTCCTCGCCTCGCCGACATCCGCCGACACGAGACGGCGCGTAGTCTATCATATTCTTTTGCGTCAATGCGCCGCCCGACGTGAAAAAGTTAGCCTTGGCTATTGACAGGGCCGGCGGATTAATGTTATACTGTGCTAACTTTTAAGGCGGACAAGGCGATGACGGAGAACACGAACAGAGTCGACGAAGCGCACCGGAAGGAACTGCTGAGGTTCCTGCTGGTGAAGACCGCCGCCGTGCGGCGGGGCGTGAAACCCGGCGAACTGCTGCGCGTGCGGCCGAGACGATCGCCAACGCCGCGAAGGACGCGGGCGCGACGCTCGTCGGCGACGTGCTGAAGCTCGACGACACGAACGAGGCCGACCAGACGGACGGCAAGATCGCCGCGTGGGTCGACACACTCAAGGCCGCGCTCTGAGGAATCGTCAATTTCAGCTTCGGTATTCCTTCTTCCCGAGGCTGCCGGGTGCCGATTGTCTGCGGCACCCGTTTTTTGTCAGGTCAAGATGGCCGCATCGACCACGCGACAGGGGCAATCAGATGCGGGCCTGTCCTTGAAGCCTGTCGTGCGTTCGTTCAAGTTCCGCGAGAGGATGGCGGTGCGTGTGGGTTGCTTCAGTCATGAAATGGTCGTGGCCGTGGGTGTGCGTGATCGTGTGCGTGTGGACTGCGCCGCCGTGGAAATGTGTGTAGGTGTGCGTGTGCGGATGCGTGTGGTGCCGCACGAGCGTATCGATCACGACGAGCGCCGCACCCGCGATCATCACGGCGAGCGCCGCAAGATACATCCACGACAGGCTTTCCTTCAGGAAAACGAACGAGAGAAGGGCACCCACGAACGGCGCGACGGCGTAGTAGGCGCTCGTCTTCGCCGCACCCAGCGTGTTCTGGGCGCGCACGTACAGGAAGATGCTGAGTCCGTAGGCCACGAAACCCAGAACAAGCGCGGCGGCGATGTGCGCGCAGCTCGGCAGCGGCTCCCGCTTGGCGACGGCAATGATGAGCGCGCCGAATCCCGAGAAGATTCCCTTAAGAATGACGATCTCGTACGTGCTCTTCGATGCGATGTTGCGCGTGCAGTTGTTCTCGAACCCCCAGCAGACCGTCGCCGCGAGGACGAGCAGCGAGCCGTATGAGAATTTGAAACTATCCGACCCCTCGAAGGAGAGGAGGATGCTCGCCAGCGTGATGAGCGCGATTGCCGCCCAGAGCCGCTTCGTCACCGCTTCACGGAAAACGAAGAGCGCAATCACCGTCGTCGCGACGATCTCGAAGTTGCCGAGAAGCGAGGCATTGGCCGACGAGCCGTGCCGCAGGCCGAGCATGAGGAAGATGGGCGCGGCGATGTCGAGGACGATCATGCCGATGACGTACGGCAGATCCGTGCGTGACAGCGGTGCGGACGCCTTGCGGTCCCTCGTGTTCAGGAACGAGAGGCCCGCGATGCCGATGCCCGCGCCGAGATAGAGAAGGGCGGCCATCGTCGTCGGCCCGACGTCTCTGAGCAGTATCTTTGACGCAGGGATGCTGATGGCGTAGAAGACCGCCGCCAAGAATGCAGAGAGCATAGCTTTCATTTCAACGTAATGGTCCCCTTCTCGATGTGACGGGCTGCTGTCGCTTGTTGTTCACCACTTGACCGGCTCGGCAAGGATCGTGCCGTCGGCGGGCGTGACGCTGCCCGGGGCGGCGGCCTTGTACTGGACGCAGAGCATCGTGAGCGGTGTCGAACCCGTGTTGCGGACGGCGCGCTTGCCGGCAGGGGCGACGCGCACGACCGAACCTTCCTTGACGGGGATGTTCGTGCCATCGACCTGATACTCGCCCTCGCCCGAGAGGAAGAAGTAGAGTTCTTCGTGTTCCTTGTGCGTGTGGTAGAAGCCTCCCTCCGTGCCGGGCGCAAAGACTTGAAGCGAGAAGTCCGCACCGCCGGCCCTGACCGCCGCGCCGCCGAACACCTTGCCCGGAATCTTCACGTCCGGGCCGAGCTCAAGCACGTAGTCCTTGATCTCTGCAAGCGGGCCGAGGTCGATGGCCGTCGCGTTGGCGATATCCGCCGTTGTCCTGATCTCTTTCATTGCTTCGTTCCTTTCTTGTTTGGTTTCTCAAGATTTGTCAGCACTTTGTTCAACAGTTTTTCGAGTCTCTCGCCCTCGTCCTTTGAGAGGGGCGAATAGATGCGCGAGACGAGCTTCTTTGAAATGGCCTTGAAGCGTCCGCGCAGGGACTCTCCTTCGGCGGTCAGCGCGACGACCGTGCTCCGCGCATCGTCCTTGGACGGCGCGCGGCGGACAAGACCCCTCTCCTCCAGCTTGTCGACGAGGACAGTGGTGGTCGGCTTCGTGCGGTGCGCGAACGCGGCGAGCTCGTGCATCGTCGCCTCGCCCCTCATGAACAGGCACGCCAGCACGTCGCCGTGCGACGGCGCGACGCCCGTCAGCCCCGCCGCGGCAAGCTCGCCGCGCAGTCCTTTCTGGGTCAATTCGTGTATCCGGCCCATCAGCATGACAGCATCGTGGTTCATGGCGCGTATTATATCATTAGACGTCTAACTATGTCAAGGGGGGATAAAGGATAAAGGGTCGGAGCTCATTGATACAGTAAAATTGATACAGTAGCCGAGTTTTTGGTATAATGTCCACATGAGAAAGAACAGGGTTGTCGAGCAGAACAGGTGCTATCACCTTGTCAGCCGGCTTGCGCACCGGGCGTTCTTCCTCGACGACGAGGAGAAGGACCGCGCGGTTGCGTTGATGCGCCGCGTAGAGGCAGGAGCACAAGCTGGCATGAGCTACTCTATCAATAATACTATGTCAATAGGCGCTGACCCTTCTGCTTCATCCGCCTGGTGCGGCTGTACTCGCCGGAATTCCGAGACAGGTCGCTTTGAATCGTCTCTCATTCGCTGTGTGGCGCCAGGGGGGGGTGGAATGAAAATGCAGCGAACGACAAAAGGTCTGGGTCTTTTCGGCCGCATCCTGATCGCGATCGCACTTGGCGCGGCGTTTGGGTTCGTTCTGCCCGACGTCGGCGTGCGGATCCTCAAGACGTTCAACGTCTTCTTTGCGCAGATTCTGAAGTTCATAGTCCCGCTCCTGATCCTCGGCCTTGTAACGCCAGCGATAGCGGACGTCGGGAAGGGCGCGGGCAAGATGCTGCTGGCGGTGATGGCCGTGTCGTACTGCTCGACGGTGACGGCGGGGTTCTTCGCCTATGGCGCGGGCTCTTTCCTGCTGCCGCACTACGTGCAGCCGGGCGCGTTCGAGGCCGTTGGCAACGGCAAGGAGTTCCTGCCGTTTTTCGAGCTGAAGATCCCGCCAGTGTGCGACGTTCTGACGGCGCTGGCGCTCGCCTTCATGGTCGGCGTCGGCATCGTCTTCACCGGATCGACGTCGCTTAAGCGCGGCGTCGGGGAGTTTGGCGCAATCGTGAAGCTGACGATCATGCGCGTCATCATCCCGGGGCTGCCCGTCTACATTCTGACGATGATCAGCGAAATGACGGCGTCTGGCAAGCTCGCGGCGACCGCCGGCGTGATGTTCAAGGTCATCGGGACGGGTTGGGGACTGACGATCGTATTCCTCGCCCTCCTCTATCTGGTCGCCGGCGCGATTGCCGGACGCAATCCTTTCGTCTGCCTGTGGCGGATGCTGCCTGCGTATCTGACTGGGCTGTCCATCGCATCGTCCTCCGCCGTCATCCCCGTCACGCTCGACTGCTGCGAGAAGAACGGCATCTCGAAGAACGTCCGCGACTTTGTCGTGCCGCTCTGCGCGAACGTCCACATGGTTGGCAGCGCCATCAAGCTTCTGACGAGCGCCTACGCGATTTCGATTCTCTACGGCTTCGACATGCCTCTGGCGGACGTCGCGAACTTCGTGTTCATGATGGCGATCGCCGCCGTCGCCGCGCCCGGCGTGATGGGCGGCGTCTTGATGGCGAGCGTCGGTCTCGTCGAGTCGATCCTCGGCTTTACGCCGGAGCAGACGGCGCTTCTGATGACGTTCTACCTTGCGCTCGACGGCTACGGCCCGGCCGCGAACGTGACGGGAGACGGCGCGGTCGCCTTGGCGCTCGACCGCTTCTTCGGTACGCGCGACGCCCGCACGCTGTAATGTCGCGCGAGGCTCCCGCAGCTGATGAGGAGGATGTACAGCATGAGAATACTATGTGGAACAATTCTTGCGGCAGTGCTGTGCCTGTCCGCGAATGCAGGGAAACGCGGCGCATGGTTCAGCGAGGCGCGGTTCGGGATGTTCATCCACTGGGGCATATATTCGATTCCAGGACGCGGCGGCGGAGCGTACGCGGCCGGTGCCCGAGGTCGCGGGCAAGTATCCCGACGCGCACATGTTCGGCTGCATCCTGCCCGCCTACGGCCTGTACGCGCGGCACGTGGACGGACTCTCTCTGGAGGACGTCTCGTTCGTCCTCAAGCCGGGCACGACGGATGGACGGGACGACAAGGTTTTAGACGATGTGATGTCGTACTGCGCAAAAGCCATCAATTTGCAAGTTCCTTACATAAATCGCTCGGTGCACCCGAAAGCGTCAGGCGACCGGCCTGAGCGTTGACTTTCAAGGCGGGCTTGTTGTATAATTGCATATATGCATCTGAAGAGTTTGTCCATGGCTGCGCTTGTGCTTTCGCCGACGGCTCTGCTGTGCGGCGTAGACCCCGAGTTCCACTGGGGATTCGTCGGCGAAGTGGCGTCGGGCTACTTGTCGTCCGGCGGAACCCTGGGCGATACGCGCCCGATCACGACGCAGTGCGCCCTGTGGCGGGAGGACTTCGGCGAATACGGAAGCATCTCCGGGTACTTCTGGACCAAAAGCTCCTTCCACAACAGACAGCACGACTCGCACAGGGCGACATTCGACCAGCTCGAGACGGCGGTGTACTACGGCAGGAACTGGAGGATTTCCGACGGCGTGGAGCTGCGCCAGAAGCTGGGGCCCCTGTGGAATCCGCTATTCGGATACAAAGACGGCCACAACTGCAACTGGGGCATCCACTTCGTGCAGAGCCTCGAGAACGAATACGTCGTCCCGTACATGAACGCGCTTTGGATGATCGCGCCAAGCCCGCGGTCGCGAATAAGGCTGGGCATCGAGAAGAAGTTCGCCGTCGGCGAGAAGCTGACCGTCATGCCGTTCGTGGAGACCGTCTGGATGGACAACCGGCGATTCCAGTCGCGCTACGGCGGCATTCCGCAGGACCGCTTCCTTGGCGGCGCATTCGCGACAATGACGACGGGAGTAAGACTGACATGGCGGATAGACGACAACTGGCGGCTGTTCTTCCGCTTCAGGCAGTACGACATCATAAACAACCAGTCGCGCCACGCCGTCAAGAAGCAGACGGCCTACTACGCGAAATGCGACTATCCGATCTTCGGAGCGGGCATCGAGTGCAGTTTCTGAAATCCCGCGGCTGCCGCGCTATTCGGTCGGTAAAAAGGGGCAGACCCTTCTATATACGGTCCGTATTCATGGACATCCTGAATCTGCTGTCGCGGAACACAGGTCGCTCCCGGCGGTAAGAAACGGCCGGCCGCGCGTTCGGCAGGGCCGGAGTCCCCAAGCCGTCCAAAATATGATATAATAGCGGCCTATGGCAACCGATACGAACAAGTCCGGCCGCAGCGGCGGCTACACGTCTGTGGTCTGCATCAAGCAGGTCCCCGACACCAAGCAGGTGACCGGCGAGGCCATGAAGGCCGACGGCACCATCAACCGCGCGGCGCTGCCCGCGATTTTCAACCCCGAGGACCGCAACGCCCTGGAGGCCGCGCTGTCCGTCCGCGACCGCTGCGGCGGCAAGGTGATCGCCCTCGCGATGGGCCTGCCGGCCGCGTGCGCGATCCTGCGCGAGGCGCTCATGTGCGGCGCGGACGAGGCCTACCTCGTCACCGACCGCAAGGCGGCGGGCTCGGATACGCTCGCGACGAGCTACATCCTCTCGCAGGCCGTCCGGCGCTTCAACCCCGACCTCGTCTTCTGCGGCCGCCAGGCCATCGACGGCGACACGGCCCAGACGGGCCCGCAGATCGCCGAGAAGCTCGGCTACGCGGCGATCACCTACCTCGAGAAGCTGGAGATGGACGGCGACTGGGCGATCGCGACGCGCGACATCGGCACGGGCATCGAGACCGACCGCGTCCGGCTCCCCGCGCTCTTCACCGTGACCGAGAAGTTCGGCGACCTGCGGCCCTACGAGATGCGCCGCGTCATGAAGTACAAGAAGGCGAAGGCGCCGGTCGAGAACGGCGGCGCCGCGCCGGAGGGTGCGGCCGCGATCGGGCAGCTCAGCTGCGACGACATCGGCTGCGACCCGGCGCGCTGCGGCTTCGCGGGCTCGCCCACGAGCGTCCACAGGATCGTCTCGGTCGTGCTGGCGGGCGGCGACTACAAGGAGGTCGCCGCGACGGACGAGGGAATCAACGGCTTGATCGGCGAGCTGATCGCGGATCACACCATCGGCTGAGAATCCGGGAAAGAAAGGCTTAAGATATGATGGAAGACAGAAGCAGGGGCGAGGTCTGGGTCTTCGCCGAACAAGAAGACGGCCGGCTGAGCGACGTTCCGCGCGAACTGCTCGGCAAGGGGCGCGCGCTCGCCGACCGGCTCGGCGTGCCGCTCGCGGCGGTGCTGATGGGCGACAGGGTGGAAGGTCTCGCGGCGACGCTCTTTGCGGCGGGCGCGGACAAGGTACATCTCGTCGAGGATCCGGCGCTCGCGGTGTTCCGCGGCAAGGCGTACCGGCATGCGTTCGTGCGGCTCATCAGGGACTGCGCGCCGCAGATCGTCATCTTCGGCGCGACGCACATGGGGCGCGACCTCGCGCCGGCGGTCGCCTCGGAGCTGCGCTGCGGCCTGACGGCGGACTGCACCGACCTGCAGATCGGCGACTATGTCGACCCCAAGACGAAGGAGGAGTTCAAGAACGTCCTGCTCCAGATCCGTCCGGCGTTCGGCGGCAACATCATCGCCACCATCGTCAACGCGCGCAACTGGCCGCAGATGGCGACGGTGCGCGAAGGCGTGATGAAGCCCCTGGATCCGCAGCCGGGCCGCACGGGCGAGCTCGTGCGCCACGCGGCGGGGCTGGACGGCGTGGAGATTCCGGTGGAGGTCGTCGAGATCATCCGTCGGCAGTCGACCGTCAACCTCAAGGGGTCGCGCATCATCGTCTGCGGCGGCGCGGGCGTGGGCTCGAAGGAGAACTTCAGGCTGCTGCACGACCTCGCGGCGGTTCTCGGCGGCGCGGTGGGCGGCTCGCGCGCGGCGGTCGACCTCGGCTACTGCGAGCACGAGCGGCAGATCGGCCAGACGGGCGTGACGGTCCGTCCCGCGCTCATGATCAGCTGCGGCGTCTCGGGCGCGGTCCAGCACCTCGCCGGCATGCAGGATTCGGCGAAGATCATCGCGATCAACACCGACAGTGACGCGCCGATCTTCAAGGTCGCGCACTACGGCATCGTCGGCGACCTGAACGTGGTCGTTCCGAAGCTTATCAAGGCGATTAAGTCGAAGGGAGAGTGACATGGGCAATTTCTACAGGGACAACAAGGACATCGAGGAGACGATCGACCTGCTCGACCTGCGCGAGGTGGCGACGCTCCTGGAGGAGGACTTCAAGTTCGCGAAGGAGTACGACTTCGCGCCGGCGGACGCCGCGGACGCGATCGACAACTACAAGCGCGCGATCGACCTCACGGGCGACATCATGGCCAACCGCATCGCCCCGCTCGCGGAGGAGACCGATCTCGTCGGCAACACGCTGAACGAGGACGGCTCCGTGACGCGCGCGCCGGGGATGAAGCTCGCCATCGAGCTCTTCGGCAAGACGGGCCTCATGGGCGTGACGATCCCCTACTACCTCGGCGGCCTCAACATGCCGTGCACCGTCCTCACCGCGTGCAACGACATCGTCAGCCGCGGCGACGCCGGGCTCATGAACCTCTTCGGTCTCCAGGGCATCGCCGAGACGATCAACTGGTTCGCCGACGAGGACATCAAGAAGGAGTACGTTCCGCGCCTCGTCACCGGCGAGTGGACGGGCGCGATGGTGCTCACCGAGCCGGACGCGGGCAGCGACCTCCAGTCCGTCAAGACGTCCGCGTACCAGGACAAGGACGGCGTCTGGCGCGTCAACGGCGTCAAGCGCTTCATCACGAACTGCTGCGGCGAGGTGCTGCTCGTCCTCGCGCGCACGGAGCCCGAGTTCACCGACGGCCGCGGCCTGAGCTGCCTGCTGGTCGAGAAGGGCCCGTGGGTCAAGGTGCGCCGCCTCGAGAACAAGCTCGGCATCCACGGCTCGCCGACGTGCGAGATGGTCTTCACCGAGGCGCCGGCGAAGCTGATCGGCCTCCGGAAGCGCGGCCTCATCACCTACGTCATGGCGCTCATGAACGGCGCGCGCATGGGCATCGCGGCGCAGGGCACCGGCATCGCCGAGGCCGCCTACCGCGCGGCGCGCGACTACGCCGCGGCGCGCAGGCAGTTCGGCGTGACGATCGATACGTTTCCGGCGCTGCGCGAGCTCATGTCCACGATGTCGGTGGAGCTCCAGGCGTCGCGCCTCCTGACCTACTACTCGGCCAAGAACGTCGACCTCGAAGCGGGCCTCGGCCGCAAGTTCGAGACGCTCAAGGGCTCGCCCGAGGCGCCCGCCGTCCGCGCCCGCCTCAAGAAGCACGCGGCGTTCAACAAGATGCTGACGCCCATGGCGAAGTACTACGGCTCGGAGCTCTCCATGCGCAACGCGCAGGGCGCGATCGCCGTTCTGGGCGGCTCGGGCTTCATGAAGGACTATCCGTGCGAGCGGTACCTGCGCGACAGCCGCATCACGACGATCTACGAGGGCACCTCGCAGCTCCAGGTCGTCGCGGCCATCGCGGGCGTGACGGGCGGGCTCGTCAAGGACGTCATCGCCGACATCCTCGGCACGGACGCGTGGCAGGGCGACCATCCGCGCATGGCGGCGCTCCTGAAGGAGCTGGACGACGCGATCGAATTCGTGAAGGGCCGCGCGGACGCGAAGACGTACCACGACCTGTCGGCGCGCAAGCTCGTCGACGCCGCGATCGCGCTCGTCGTCGCCGCGCTGTTCGTGAAGGCGGCGGCCCGCTACGAACACAAGAAGGCGTCGCTCGCGTTCTGGCTCAACATGGAGTTTCCGCGCGTCCGGGCCGGCCTCGCGCAGGTCATGTCCGGCTACGCCGGGGCGACCGACGACTTCGAGACGCTCGCGCCGGCGGTCACGCTCGCGGACTGACGGCAGGGCACCATGGTCCGGCGGCGATAGGTTGAGGGCGAAAGGATGAGCGACTTCGTCCATCTTCATCTGCACACCACCTATTCGCTGCTGGACGGGCAGTGCCAGATCGCGCCGCTCGTGGAGCGCGCGCGGCGGCTCGGGATGCGCGCCCTGGCCGTCACCGACCACGGCAACCTCTTTGCGCTCAAATCGTTCCACGAGACGTGCAGGTCGAAGAAGAAGCAGTTCGCCGACCTGCCGCCGATCAAGCCGATCCTCGGGTGCGAGACGTACGTCACCTCGACGGGCGACTACACGACGCGCGACAAGAACGAGTTCCGCCACCACCTCTGCCTGCACGCGAAGAACGCGGTCGGCTACCACAACCTCGTGCGGCTCATCTCCGAGTCGCACATCCACGGCTTCTACGGCCGCCCGCGCATCGACCATGCGCTGCTGGAGAAGTACCATGAAGGGCTGCACTGCTCGGCGGCGTGCATCGCGGGCGAGGTGCCGCACGCGCTCGACACGGGGAACATGGCCGAGGCCGAGAAGATCGCCAAATGGTACAAGGATCTCTTCGGCGACGACTACTCGCTCGAGGTGATGCTCCACAAGGCGGTGAAGGCCGGCCCCGACATCCCGCCCGCCGCGCAGAACGAGTTCGCGGATCTCTATCAGCGTCAGCTGAAGATCGTCCAGGGGATGCTCGCGCTCGGCCGGAAGCTCGACATCCGCGTGATCGCGACGAACGACGTCCACTTCCTCGACGCGGAAGACGACGATTCGCACGACGTGCTGCTCGCGCTGTCGACCGGCAAGAAGATGTCGGACGCGGGGCGCATGATCTACACGGGGCAGGAATACTTCAAGACGGCGGACGAGATGGCGGCGCTCTTCGCGGAGCAACCCGAGCTCCTCGCCAACACGCTCGAGGTCGCCGAGCGCATCGAGGACTACAAGCTCGACTCCGACCCGATCATGCCGAAGTTCGCGATCCCCGAATCGTTCGGCACCGAGGAGGGCACGCGCGCGAAATACGACCTCGACGCGCTCACGTCGCTGTACCCCGCCGGGCGCGTCGACAAGCTCGGCGGCTACGACAAGGTGATCCGCATCCAGTTCGAGGCGGAGTATCTCGCCTCGCTCGTGTGGGCGGGCGCGCAGCGGCGATGGGGCGCGGCGCCGGGCGCGGCGGACGCGGCGCCGGCCGAACGCGGCGTGCACGGGCTCGCGAAGGAGGTGGAGGACCGCGTCCAGTTCGAGCTCGACACGATCCGCACGATGGGCTTCCCCGGCTACTTCCTGATCGTTCACGACTACATCGCCTCGGCGCGTGCGCTCGGCGTGTGGGTGGGCCCGGGGCGCGGCAGCGCGGCGGGCTCGGCGGTCGCGTACGCGCTCGGCATCACCAACGTCGATCCGCTCAAGTACGATCTCCTCTTCGAACGCTTCCTGAACCCCGACCGCATCTCGATGCCCGATATCGACGTGGACTTCGACGACGCGGGGCGCGAGAAGGTGCTCGACTACGTCACGAAGAAATACGGCGCGGACCACGTCGCGCACATCGTGACGTTCGGGCAGATGGCCGCGAAGTCGGCCATCAAGGACGTCGGGCGCGTGATGGACTATCCGCTCGCCGACACGAACAAGCTCGCGGGGCTCGTCCCCAACACGCCGAAGATCACGTTCAAGAAGGCGCGCAAGGAATCGCCCGAGCTGGAGGAGAAGTTCAACTCGCCCGATCCCGTCGTCCACAAGCTGATGGCGCGCGCGGCGCGGCTCGAAGGGTGCATCCGCCAGCCCGGCGTGCACGCGTGCGGCGTCATCATCTCGCGTGATCCGATCGTGGAGACGCTGCCGGTGATGCCGACGCCGGAGAAGGGCGGCCGCAAGAAGCTCGGCGACGGCGCGGCGCAGGGCGACAAGCTGCTGACGACGCAGTACGACGGTCACTTCGTCGAGCCGGTCGGCCTGCTCAAGATGGACTTCCTGGGCCTCAAGACGCTGTCGGTCGAGAAGGAGTGCGTCAAGCTGCTCAAGGAGTGCGGCTCGCCCGTGCCGCCGGCGCTCCTCAACGCGGCGGGCGAGCTCGACACCGACAGGATCCCCGACGACGACCGGGAGACGTACGAGCTCTTCGGGCGCGGCGAGACGACGGGCCTCTTCCAGTTCGAGTCGGACGGCATGAAGAAGTGGCTGATCGCGCTTCAGCCCGAGCGCTTGACCGACCTCGTCGCCATGAACGCGCTCTACCGTCCGGGGCCGATGGAGTACATCCCGACGTTCGTCGACCGCAAGCAGGGACGGCAGCCGGTGACGTACGACCATCCGCTCATGGAAAGCCGCCTCAAGGATACGTACGGCGTGACGGTCTACCAGGAGCAGGTGATGCTGCTCTCGCGCGACCTCGCCGGCTTCACGCGCGGCGAATCCGACAAGCTGCGCAAGGCGATGGGCAAGAAGCTCATGGACGTGATGGCGGAGCTGAAGGAGAAGTTCGTCACGGGCTGCCTCGCGAACCCCGACTTCCGCGTCGACAAGTGGGCGGACGAGGCGGAGGCGAAGAAGCTCATCGAGAAGATCTGGAAGGACTGGGAGGCGTTCGCGAGCTATGCGTTCAACAAGTCGCACGCCGTCTGCTACGCCTGGGTCGCCTACCAGACGGGCTACCTCAAGGCGCACTATCCCGCCGAGTTCATGTGCGCGCAGATCTCGTCCGAAATCGGCAACTTCGACAAGCTGCCCGGCTTCGTCGCCGAGGCGCAGGAGATCGGCCTGGAGCTGCGGCTCCCCGACGTCAACGAATCGGGCGCGCGCTTCGTGCCGACGCCGGACCGCAAGGGCATCCGCTACGGACTCGGCGGCATCAAGGGCGTCGGCGAGCTGGCGGCGGAGGCGATCGTCGCCGAGCGCAAGGCGAACGGGCCGTTCACGGGCTTCATGGATTTCTGCCTGCGCATGGCCGGCTCGAACGCGGTCAACAAGCGCGTCCTCGAGAACCTGACGCGCACGGGCGCGTTCTCGACGCTCGAGCCGAACCGCGCGAAACTCTTTCTCAACATCGAATACGCGCTCAAGAAGGCGCAGCAGAAGGCGAAGGAAAAGGCGAGCGCGCAGACGAACTTCTTCGACCTGATGGCGGGCGGCGAGGAGAAGGCGAGCGACAAGGAGCTCGCGGACGCGCCGCCGTTCGTACCGGCGGAGGAGCTGAAGTTCGAGCGCGAGATGCTGGGCGTCTACGTCTCGGGCCATCCGCTCCAGTCGTGTACGCAGCTCATCTCGTCCGCGTCGCAGGTCTGCGTCCGCTCGCGTCCGGCGGGTTCGCGCGAGGATGCGTACGAATTCCTGCCGTTCACGCTCGACAAGATCGCCAAGAAGGTCGAGGAGGAAGAGGAGGCGTCCGCCGGCGCGGAGGGCGACATCGACGGCGAGGAGGCGGCCCCGGACGCGGCCGCGCCGTCGCCTGACGGCGACGACGAGGACGACGCGGGCGCGGAAGAGGCCGCGCCGACGCTCTCGCCCATCGACGAGCTGCTGATGAAGGCGGCGGACGACGAAGGGCAGCTGAAGGGGCTGGCGCGCGCGTGCGTGAAGGCGAAGGGCGAAATCCCGTGGAGCGACAAGAAGGCGTTCGACGGCGCGGTGAGCAAGGAGCGCACGCGCTTCCGCCGGCGGCTGGAGAAGAAGGTGCTGGAACCGATCCTCGTCAAGAAGCTGGACGTGCGCGTCGTGGCGATGCTGACGGGCTGTTCGATCAAGACGCCGAAGCCGCGCCCGGACGGCTCCGTGGGCGAGAAGTGGGCGATCCTCACGCTCGACGACGGCAAGGGGACGGCGGATGCGTTCTGCTACGCGAAGGCGTGGCGGCAGTTCAACGGCGCACCCGGCGACGCGGCCGGCGGGAAGATCGAGGCGATGGTCGACAAGCTCGTGATGGTGTGCGGCGAGGTGGCGCACCGCACGAACTACGACAAGGACGACGCGCACAAGGAAAACCCGCACGTCGGCGACCTGTCGTTCACCGTCCGCGAAGTCTATCCGCTCGACGAGGTGCTGCCGCTCGCGTCCGACGGCGTGCGCATCCGCCTCAGGTACGGCGACCCGGAGCTAAAGACGAAGTTCGCGCGCCTCCGGGACATCGCGTGCAAGAACCCGGGCGCGCTGCCGCTCTTCGTCGATCTCGTCTACGACGACGGCACGACGGTGAAGATCGACCTCGGGCCGATGGGGAAGGTCGCCTGCAACATCGCGTTTCTGTCCGAATTCGCGAAGATCGTGCCGGCCGCCGATCTCCTCTACGGCTGCCGCGATCAGATCTACTTTGCGCCGAAGGAGCCGAAGCCGTGGGAAATGTAGTGCTCGTGACGGGCGGCACCGTGCGGCTCGGCGCGGTCCTCGCCGCAACGCTGCGCGCGCGCGGCTGGACGGTGCTGACGAGTTCGCACCGCGCGGCGGCGGGCGCGGACATCGTCGCCGATCTCGCGGCGGACGGCGCGGCGGACCGGCTGTGGACGGATGCGTGCGCGCGCAACGGCGGCCGTCCGCCGGACGCGCTCGTCAACAACGCGGCGCTGTTCACGGGCGATGCGGCGACGCTCACGCGCGTCAATTTTGATGCGCCGAAACGCTTGATCGAGCTGATGGCGGCGCGCGGGGGAGAGGGCGCGGTCGTCAATATGCTGGATTGCCGGGTCGTGCGACGCGCGACGCGCGATGCGGCGGGCGATTACGAGAGAACGAAGTGCGCGCTGCGCGATTACACGCGCGACGCGGCCGCGGCACTTTTGCCGCGCCTGCGGATCAACGCCGTCGCGCCCGGGCCCGTGCTCGCGCCGGTCGCGGTGCACGAAGGGGCGGGCGCGACGCCGCTCGGCCGGCCGACGCCAGAAGCCGTCGCGGCGGCGGTCGCGTTTCTGCTGGAAGCGCGCTTCACGACGGGCGTCATTCTGCCGGTCGACGGCGGTCAGGCGCAGGGCGCGGGAGGGAGAGCCGCATGATGCGCATTGATATCGTGAGCGTTCAGCCGCAGATGTTCCGTGGCTTTCTGGAGGAGTCCATCGTCGCGCGCGCCGTGAAGAAGGGCGCATGCGAAATCCGCATCGTCGACCTGCGCGACTTCGGCGAGGGGAAGTGGAAGAAGGTGGACGACAAGCCGTATGGCGGCGGGCCCGGCATGCTGATGAAGTGCGGCCCGTGGTTCGCGGCGGTGGAAGCGTGTGTCGGGGAACGGGGAACGGGGGAGTTGAGAGTTGAGAATGGAGAGTTGAGAGTTGAGAAGGAAGAAGGAAGCATGGGGGAGGAGAAGCGGCGGATTGTGATGACGGATCCCAAGGGCAAGACGTTTACGCAGCGCGACGCGGAGGCGCTGGCGTCGTGTGACCACCTCGTCTTCATGTGCGGCCACTACGAGGGCTTTGACGCGCGCATCGAGACGCTCGCGACCGACCGCTATTCGCTCGGCGACTTCGTGATGACGGGCGGGGAGCTCGCGGCGGCGGCGATGGTTGACGCGATCGTGCGGCTCCTGCCGGGCGTGCTGGGCGGCGGCGCACAGGCGACGTCGTCGGAAAGTTTTTCGCACGGCGGCATTCTGGAGGCGCCGCAGTACACGCATCCGCCGGAATTTCGCGGGATGAAGGTGCCGGAGGTGCTGCTGTCGGGCGACCATGCGAAGATCGAGGCGTGGAAGAAAAGCGAAGCGCACCGCCTGACGGCGCAGCGGCGCCCCGATCTGCTGGCCTGATCTGTCGGCGCGTCCTTTTGGACCGGCGGCTGACGGATTTGCGGTGCGACGGCGAGAAATGATATAATGATGTCATGAACAGGAAACATGGAATTGCCGGAAGTCTTTTGCTGTCAGCTGTCGTCATCGTCTGCGCGGCGCTTGCGCTCGCAGACTGCCGTCCGCAGCCGGAGCGTGCGAAACTGCGCGTCGGCACGTACAATATCCGGCTGTCCGCCGCCGACGGGGGCACGCCGAATGCGTGGAACGAGCGCAAGGCCGATCTGGTGGCCCTGATCCGCCGCCTGGATCTGGATGCGTTCGGTGCGCAGGAGGTGCGCCCCAGCCAGGCCGCGTATCTGCGCGAGCAGCTGCCCGAGTTCGCGTTTGTCGGCGACCATCGCGGCGCAGACCGCGTCTCCGACGAGGCGTCGCCGGTGTTCTACCGCCGCGATCGCTTCGACGTCGAAAAGTCCGGCACGTTCTGGCTCTCCGAAACACCTGACGTTCCCGGCGTGAAGGGCTGGGGCGCGGCGTGCCCGCGCGTGTGCTCGTATCTGGTGCTGAAGGACAGGTCGACCGGGCGGCGCTTCTGCTTCGCCAATACGCACACCGACCATGTGAGTGCGCTGGCGCGCGAGAAGGGGATGCTGCTGGTGATCGACCGCATGAAGGCGTTCGGCGACGGCGCGCCGATCATTTTCACGGGCGATCACAACTGCCGCGAGACAGAGGCTCCGGCGGTCGCCGTCGCGGCGCTGCTCAAGAACGCGCTGTACGCGACAAAAACCCCGCCGGTCGGCCCGTGGCGCACCTTCAACGGATGGCACTGGCGCGACACCGAGCGGTCCACGGCGGAGGCGCTGAGGAAGCCGGTGAATGTCCGGAACGCCCTGTCTGGTTCGCCGGACGCCGACAAGCTGAAGAACGGCGGCTACACGTGGGAGGATTTCGGCGCACGGATCGACTACATCTACGTCTCGCCGGATGTTACCGTGCTGGATTACGCGACGGTCGCCGATCCGCGGCCCGGCAGGAAGCTCTATCCAAGCGACCACTTCCCCGTCGTCGCCACGGTCGAGCTGTAATTCGCCCGGATTCGCGGGGACAGACCCTGGGACTTGTGGGGACAGGTCCCGGTTGAAAAGGCGATCATGAATCAGAAAGGAGCTTGAATGAGTGAAAATATAAATGTTGATTGGGGTCCGACCCCGACCTTGACGCGGCGGAGTTTCCTCCTCGGCATCGCGACGGGTGCGGCGGCGGCGGTCGCTCCGGCGGCGGTCGCGCGGTCCGTTGAGCGGTTGCGGCACGACCCGGACCTGACGGTGCTGCTCGCGGACATCCATATCAACGGAAAGAAGGACGGCGAACACTACCAGCCGGGCGAGCTCCGCAAGACGATTGAGGAAATCCTGACGCTCGATCCGCTTCCGGCGCGCGTGGTGTTCTTCGGCGACCTGGCGCGGTCGAACGGCTGCGTGGCGGATTACACGCTGGCGCGGCAGTGCCTGCAGCCGCTCGTCGACGCCGGGATCGCGCTGCACCTCGGCATGGGCAATCATGACGCGCACAATCCGTTTTTCGAGGTGTTCCCCGAATACGGGCGGTTGACGCGCGTGCCCGGCGAAGTCGTTTTCACCGTCGATGCGGGCGCGGTCGATTTCATCATGCTGGACATCCTCGGCGGCGACCGGAAGACGGATGGCTCGTGCCTCTCCAGGGCGCAGCAGGACTGGCTCGCCGAGGCGCTGCCCCGGTGGAAGAAGCCGGTTTTCGTCTGTTCGCACTATGCGACGTGGTGCATTGACGTCGGCGGGCGGAAGCTGAGCGAGCTGCTGGTCGAATCGCCCATGGTGGCCGGCTACATCCATGGCCACGACCACCGCTGGCGCAAGGATTTCGTGCACCTGAACTGGAAGAGCCCGCGCATCGTCAAAACGCTCTGCCTGCCCTCGACCGGGCACTGGGGCGACATCGGCTGGGCGCTTCTGCGCACGCGCGGCGGCCAGGCCAGGGTGTCGCTGTGCCAGCGCGACTTCTGGTTCCCGATCAAGGATTCGCCGGAGCCCGGCGCCGACCTTGAACTGTGGCGGCTCAACACGCTGGAAAACAAGGGGGCGACATGCACATTCACCTTGCCAACGGCCTGACGTTCGCGCTGTCGCTCGCGCTCGCCGTGTTCACCGCAGACGTTTCCGCCGCGGAGGTCGCGGTCGTGAGCCACGAACCCGGCTACTACACGTCGCTCGCGCGCCACCTCGAACGCTGGCTCAAGCAGCAGTCGATCGCGGCGGATTTCGCGACGCCGAAGGACATGGCCGCCGCGCTCACCTCCGCGAAAATCGCGTTTCTCGTCGGCTTCAACGAACCGACGGCGGCGGAGCTCGACACGCTCGCGGCCTACCGTCGGCGCGGCGGCAAGCTCGTCGTCTTCTACTCCGCCTCGCCGCGCCTCGCCGCGCTGATGGACGTGAAGCCGCTCGGCTACACGACGGCGCAGTATCCCGGCCAGTGGAGCTCGATGAAGTTCACCGTGCGCAATCCGCCCGGCGTGCCGGCGGCGATCCGGCAGACGTCGACCGTCCTCCAGCGCGCGACGCCGGTCGCGGGCAAGGGGCAGGTGCTTGCGACGTGGTGCGACCGCACGGGCCGGTCGACGGGCGAGGCGGCGTGGATCGCGACGGCGGGCGGCTGGTGGATGACGCACGTCCTTTTGGCCGACGGCGACGAGAACCTCAAGGCGCAGCTCGTTGCGGCGTTCGTGGGCGCGGCCGCGCCGCAGCTCTGGAACTTCAAGGATTTCGTCACGAAGGCGGAGGCGGAGCACCAGCGCCTGCGCGCCTACGCGCTCCGGCAGATTCCGCGCAAGGGGGAGATTCACGCCGTGTGGGACCACACCGGCTGCGGGCTCTACCCCGGCGACTGGCCGCGGACGATGAAGGTGCTCCAGGAGGCGCGCGTCACCGATCTCTTCCTCAACGTCGCGGGCGCGGGGTTCGCGCACTACCCGTCGAAGGTGCTGCCGCGCTCGCGCATCTTCGAGCAGGAGGGCGACCAGCTCAAGGCCTGCCTCGCGGCGGCGGCGGGGCGGGGCATCCGCGTCCACGCGTGGATCCTCTGCTTCAACGCGACGCGCGCGACGCCCGAGCGGCTGAAGAAGTTCGCGGCGGCGGGCTGGCGGCTGAAGACGGCGGACGGCAGCCTGAGCGAGTACCTCGACCCGTCGAATACGGCGGTGCAGAGCTACATCCTGAGCGCGGTCGACGAGATTCAGGCGCTCTACAAGGTCGACGGCATCCACCTCGATTTCGTGCGCTGGTACGAGCGCAGCGTCCGGCCGGCGAACGCGGCGGCGGTCATCTCCGGCTTCGTCGCCGCGGCGCGGCGGCACGTGCACCGGCCGGCGTGGCTGACGACGGCGGTGCTCGGCAAGTATCCGATGTGCATCGCGTCCGTGGGGCAGGACTGGGACAGCTGGCTCAACGCCAACCTGGTGGATTTCGTCGTGCCGATGGACTACACCGAGGATTTCGCGAAGTTCGAGTCCTTCCTTCAGCAGCACGCGATGATGAAGGCGCACGCGCGCAAGACGATCATCGGCATCGGCGTGACGGCGAACGAATCGCGGCTCGGGCCGCGGCAGGTCATCGACCAGATCCGGCTCGCGCGCAAGTACAACTTCCCGGGCGTCGCGCTCTTCGATCTCGACACGACGCTCGAAAAGCAGATTCTGCCCTACCTCAAGCTCGGCCTGTGGTAGGCCGCCGGGCCGCGCGCGGTGCGGCGGCGCGGGCGGTCAGATCAGAAACGGATTCGTCGCCTTTTCGGCGGCGATTGTCGTATGCGGCCCGTGGCCGGGGATGACGAGCGTCGCGTCGGGGAGCGCGGTCAGCGCCTTGAGCGAGGCCATCAGGCGGTTCATGCTGCCGCCCGGGAAATCGGTGCGGCCGGCGGAGCCCGCGAAGAGCGTGTCGCCCGAGAGGAGCAGCGCGTCGGCGGGGAAGTGGTAGCAGACGCCGCCGGGCGTGTGGCCGGGCGTGTGGATCGTCTCGACGGGCGCGGTGAAGCCGAGCGCGGGCGCGTCGGTTGCGAGCTGGCGTGCGTCGCGGATGTTCGCCGGGCGGGGCGCGAGCGGATAGTCGGGCGGCGACTGGTTGAAGGGGTGGCCGAACATGACGGTGTCGTCGGGATGGATGTAGACGGGCAGGTCGGGGAACGCGGCCTGCAGCTCGTGTATGCCGCCGATGTGGTCGAAGTGGCCGTGGGTCAGCAGGATCGCGGCGGGCTCGAGGCCCTTTTGCGCGAGCAGGCGGACGAGGCGCGCGCCTTCGCTGCCAGGATCGACGACGAGCGCGCGACCGGCCGTGCTCACGAGCGAGCAGTTGACTTCGTAGGAGCCGACGGAAACGGTGAATCTGTCCATGACCGAGAGTATAACATATCTCAACCGCGCGCGCCAGCAGGAGTTTGTTTGGAGATTCCCCAATTTTTTTCTCTGCGGCTCAGAGCCTTCGCGATCATCCGTGCGGTTTTGAATAAACTCCGATGGTTGTGGTTCTCGCTACCGCTTCACCGCTTCGCACTTTTCAACCACAATCAAAAGACCCCGTTCATGGTGATTAGAGCGACCTTCGGTCGATTTATGCGACGCAGTCGCATCCAAAACACCTCACCGAACACATGTAACGCCGTTTAGTTGTGCGAAGCTGCGAAGCGGTAGCGAGAGCTCGAACGCTCGGAGTTACTTAGAAAATCGGGAAAGGAGTTTTTATTTATCGCGAAACGAAAACGCCTGCGCATAGCGCTCTCATCTGCTGGATGTTGCAGAAATAACTCATTGTCTCCAGCTTGCCTCACCCATGCGACATCTTGAACTGCAAGGTCGGATAGCCGGGAACGCGGTGGATGTGATATACTACGCGCGAACAAATCGAAGCGCGAAAGGCGCGGACGGATCATGAAACCACTGAGCGAAATTCTGGAAGAGGTGCGCGGCAGAATCGCCGCGGCCGCGAAACGGGCGGGGCGCGACCCCGCCGAGGTCGAGATCATCGCCGTCACCAAGACGCACGGCGAGGACGTCGTGCGCGAGGCGCGCGACGCGGGGCTGCGGATCGTCGGCGAGAACAAGGTGCAGGAGGCGGCGTGGAAGAAGGCGGCCGCCGTCGGCGGGATGGACTGGCACCTGATCGGCCATCTGCAGTCGAACAAGGTGCGCCCGGCGCTGGAGATCTTCGACTTCATCCACTCCGTCGATTCCGTCAAGCTGGCCGACCGCATCAACCTGATCGCCGACGCGATCGGCGCGCAGCCGCGCATCCTCCTCGAGGTCAACGTGTCGGGCGAGAAGTCGAAGAACGGCATGAGGCCCGAGGATGTAGCGCCGACGGTCGAACACATCTGCCGCGACTGCCCGCGCGTGACGGTGGAGGGGCTGATGACGATGGCGCCGTTCAGCGAGAACCCCGAGGACGCGCGGCCGTACTTCCGGCGGCTGCGCGAGGTGCGCGACGCGACGGAGGCGGCGCTTGGCGTGAAGCTGCCGCGCCTGTCGATGGGCATGAGCGGCGACTACGAGGTGGCCGTGGAGGAGGGCGCGACGTGGGTGCGGCTCGGGACGGTGCTGTTTGGCGAGCGGCCGAAGGTGAAGGCCGTGCGCGCGGCCGTCGGCGAGACGGACGGTGACGGCGGCGCGACGGGCGGGCTCGATTCGTATTCGGGTGCGGGGCCGACGGTGCGCATTCTGGACTAGCGGAGGGACGCAGATGAACGCGTGCTTTTTCGATCTCGATGGAACGCTCGCCGATACGCGCGCCGACCTGGCGGCGACCGTCAACCATACGCGGCGCGATCTGGGGCTCGCCGACCTGCCGCAGGCGGACGTGCTCGTTCACGTGGGGCAGGGCGCGAAATATCTGCTCGCGCACGCGATCCCGGAGCGGGCGGGCGAGGTGGAGAAACTGTGGGAGATTTTCCGCTCGCACTACGCGGAGCACGCGCTTGAATCGGTGACGCTGTATCCGACCGTGCGCGAGACGCTGGCGGAGCTGCACGCGCGCGGGTGGCGGCTCGGCGTCAACACCGCCAAGCCGCGGTTCGCGACGATGGCGATCCTGGAGCATTTCGGGCTGACGCGCTACTTCGGCAACGCGGTGGTGGCGGGCGGCGACTGCGCGGAGATGAAGCCGAGCGCGCTGCCGCTGAGGGAATGCGCGGCGCGGATGGGCGCTCACCGGCTGTCGTCGCACGACTGGATGGTCGGCGACAACTGGACGGACATGGCGTGCGCGGCGAACGCGGGCGTCAAGGGGGCGTTCTGCACGTTCGGGTTCGGCCGGGCGGGCGACACGCGCGCGACGGTGCGCATCAACCGGATGAACGAGCTGCTGCGCTTCCTGAAGGCCGAAGACTGAGCGCGGGGACAGACCCCGAGCCCCGTGGGGAGCCCCTGGGGACAGACCCCCAAAAACGCCGTGCGGACTGTTCACGGCGGGCAAAATATGATACACTACCAACCAAGATGCTTCTGGCATCTTCTAGATATTGTGGTCGCTTAAGCGTGTACGTGAGGTAAATTCTGCATACCCCACGCGCACGGAGTGTTTTTTTAAACAGTCTCTGGCGTGAAAATAACCTCTGGGAAACCTCTGGGGACAGACCCCGAATGAAGCGATGTTGACTCGGTCTTGCCGGAAATGGTATACTGTTGCCGAACTGATGCGCATGAGGAACTGACACATGGCAAATCACGGCAAGAGCATTGAACTTTACCTCGCCGTCCGCCGCGTCGTCGGTTGTCTGCGGGCGCATGTCCAACGGCCTCGCCGACTGGAAGGATGCGCAGGGCCACGCCCTCCGCGAGCGGCTGGGCTGAGCGGCGGCTCCGCCCGCGAGGGGTTGCCGTGCGTCTGCCAGAGCCTGCGTAGAAACCATGAATGTATCGTACGAATACTGAACACGCATATTCATGAAACTGAACACGCATATTCATGAAACTGAATATGCATGTTCGCGAAAAGCAGCATGCAAAGCCCGCTTAGCGCGCTTATTTTGCCAGTGGGGACAGACTCTAGAATCTTCAAATTTCAATGCATGATAATGGTCGCTGTAAAATTTCTATGCAAATTTACGAAAGAGATAGAAATTCGTCATTGCCTACATAGACGTAATGTGATACAATATGCACATGAATAGTGTTAAAAGAGCATTTACCTGTGGCGATGAAAGTTTTTTCCTGTTTGGCCCTCGCGGAACAGGAAAGACGACATGGCTTAAAGAAAATCTGCCGGGCGCTTACGTTGTAGATTTGCTCAATAATGATATTCGGTTGCGGTTGACGGCCAATCCCGAGCGCTTGAGGGATATGGTGGCTGCAAACAATGACTGCAGTCAGATTGTGATTGATGAGATTCAGAAAGTTCCGGCCGTTTTGGATGTTGTCCATGCGTTGATGGAAAAGTTTCCAGAGAAGCGGTTTGTGCTGACAGGATCGAGTGCGCGGAAGCTGAAGCGTGCAGGTGTGGATTTACTGGGCGGAAGAGCGTTGAAGATGAAAATGCATCCATTTATGGCATGTGAACTCGGTGATGCGTTCAATCTCGATGATGCGCTGACGACGGGGCTTGTTCCTGTCGTGGGGAAATATGCCAACAGGCAGAGGCAGCTATCCGCCTATCTTCAGTTATACATACGAGAGGAGGTCGAGCAGGAAGGACTTGTGCGGAATCTTGATGCTTTTACAAGATTTCTCGAGGCTATGGCGTTTTCGCACGGAGGGGTTCTGTCCGCTTCGGACATATCGCGTGAATGCATGGTCAAGCGGGCAACCGTTGACGGTTATGTGCAGATTCTGAAAGACATGCTCATAGGCGATACTTTCCCGGTGTTCTCCAGACGGGCAAAACGACGGTTGATCGCGCGTGAAAAGTTTTACTATTTCGATGCGGGCGTGTTCAGGAAGCTTCGCCCTGTTGGACGGCTTGATTCGGAGTCCGACATCAGCGGGCAGGCGTTGGAGGGCGTGGTGTATCAGCACCTTTGCGCGTACTGCGACTATTCCGGGTATGAAAACGCTTTGAGCTACTGGCGGACATCGAATGGAGCGGAGGTCGATTTTGTCGTCTATACGCCAGCCGACTTTACGGCAATAGAAGTCAAGCATTCGGACAGGGTAACCCGTTCCGATCTGGAGGGGCTGAAACTTTTTGGCATGGATTATCCCGAGGCCACACGTATACTGCTGTATCGCGGAGAAGAGCAGATTATGGTGGATGGAGTTCTTGTCGTTCCGGTCGAGCGCTATCTGAGAGAACTTGTTCCCGGCAACCGGTTGCCAGAGAGCGGTTGGATATCGCATGCTCTGTAATTCAGCCTTGAAATGCACTTTTAGAATATGCGGAGCGAGTAGAAGTTTTAGACAGGATTGAGAATTGTTTGATTGACGAATTGATGGATTGACGGATTGGTAGGCTGGAGTCGTGGTTGTTTTAGACAGGATTGACAAGATTGACAGGATTGAGAAGAGTGTGGAGTCGGTAGTGGCGTGCATCCCGCACGCCCGCAGCAAGCGACCTTAATCCGACCCTAAAAGACACTATCGGCTGCCAATGCGAATATTGTTTTTGAACGACTGAATTTCACCACACTATCTCCAATACTCCTGTCTCGATGATTGGCCATTGATAATTGGTATTGGCAACATTTTCACATTGGCAACATTCCCCATGCCTTTGAATCGTATCATCGCCGATATGTGTTGTCGGCATTGGTAAATCGTGAGTTTGGATTGTATGGCGTGGTTGGTGGAATGACGATGATTGAGTTGTTGGCTTATAAAATGAGGTCGGTTCGCGGCGGAATTGCCGCGGTGGGATGTTCGTCCATGGGGGCGGACAGCATTGGTGTGAAAAACTACTGTGGCAATTTACTGTGGCAATCATGTCTGACCCTGTTGGACTCTGGATGCCATCCCCGGGGGGCGCCGTCTCGCTACCCCTAGGGGTAACACCCTCTTACCCCTAGGGATAAGGCCCTCTTACCCCTAGGGGTAAGACCTCCTCACCCCCAGGGGTGCGATAAACGATATGCGAAGAGATAAAACGAAGGGTTTGTAGCTGGTTGTGCGGGAATATGCGCTGCGAATGCGTCGATGTGGCACCATGGGAGAAAAAATAACTGTGGTAATTTACTGTGGCAATCATGTCTGACCCTGTTGTTTCCGATGGAGAATTCACAGAGAGCAACGGTCGCATTTTTGTGTGGATGCCTTCAAAGCAAGGATGGCATTGCGCATAGCAGTATATACGACTATTCGCAGGGAACACATGTGTCATGCTCATACACCAACAATGGTGGGAACGTATCAATTTTCGATTATAGAAGACGTTGCTTTCTGACGGGACGCTATCCGTCGTTTTATGACTATGGTGTTTCGCAGTATATTTCACTAACAAGAGTGAATGATAACCTGTACAATGTGTTTGATTATCATACAAGTTCTTATATGTCAGTAACCTGTCATGGTGAGCAGATGTCGGTGTTTGACTATGAGAAAGGGCAATATTTTTCTTATCGATTAACTTAACCACCATAACTCAGAAATACTATATGTTTTCATTAGAAGAGTATAAGGCGGCCGTAGAATTCTTTGCTGCTAGCCACAGAAATTATGATATCAAGAACGAGGGTAATGACTGCGCTCGCGTAGTGTTTACAAACCTGTTCTTAAATGCTAAACAGAGAATTCGTATGGTCGCGCACACCCTGAGAAATGAGGTGGTGGATGCCCAGGAATACCAAGACGGTCTGGATTCATTTCTGGCTCGTGAGGATGCCAAGCTAGAGATTATCATTCATCATCTGCCTGAGACAGCAAAAGAAGTCCAGGCATCGAATCTGTACAGGCGATTGAGATTCAACCCTGCATACGAAGAAGGTCGTATTGTAATCAAGGTTGCGGGGCGCGATCGTTTCTTTATTGGGAAAAAACCTGTGAACTTTTGTGTGGCAGATGGCATGATGTATCGACTGGAGAATGATATAGAAAAGCGGACTGCAATTTGTAACTTTGGTGATAAGAGGAAGGCTGAAGGATTGGAATCTGCGTTTGACCGTGTGTTTGGTGGTATTAACGAGACTGTAAATCTGAAAGAGTTGTTTGCGTGATGGATTTTTTGATGGATTATCTGTCTGCTATACAGTTTGCAGCTGCATTGAATATAGGCTATGTCTTGCCTGATGTAATGGCCAAGATGCATAGTGTGCTCAACAATATCAATAATGGTTATGTGAGCGTAATACAGGATATCCAAAGTAAAATTGTTGTAAAATCACAGGAATTAAACGGGCGATGCGTGGTAGAAACCAAAGACAATAGAACGACGAAAAGATATATAGATCGACAGTTGAACAACCTAAAGAGTATAAAAGATGGTTGTGATGCAAAAGAATCGTCATTAAGGAAGATGATTGATGGGTATGTGAATTGTTCCGGGTACAGAAGTGTGTTTTTCTATTCGGGCATGTTTTCTGTGTTTTCTTTGATTTTAATACCATTCTGTCATCAGCACAATGATGTATGGGGGATTAAGGTGTTCTTGTATGCAATGAATATTATGTCAATTGTTTATATTGCTGTCTTGTTTATTGTTGTGTTGGTGACAAGGAAGGATATAAGTTGTAGGGGTGTGTTTGGAATGTTTACGTTTTTTGTGATCAGTGCAGCAATTTCTGCTTACGTGAATAGTTTGCTCCCTGTTTTGATCAAGGTAGGTACTATGGAAGAGAATCTTATGTCGAGTTTGTCGGTCATAGTGTCTTTTATTCCTGTAGCGGGGTGCATGCTGTTTCTGATGGGTTTGGTATTCTATGCGACACTGGTTGCAAAAAAGTATGCTTTCAGGGCTTGGCTACAGTTTTGTGTGATAGACCGGGCAATGAAGAAATTGAATGTAATTGATGAACTATTTGAAGCAGAAGTTACAGTAGAAAACTAACAACTAGCAACTAACGACTAAACACCTATGTCACCCAAGCGTCGAATCTTCTTGAATATTGTTGCCACATGCAGGTAAAGTCTTTTTAAGGAGAAAGTGTAAATGACTATAGTGTGCTTAGACATGGAAGGGGTGGGGGCGCCGGAGAATGGAGATGTGGTTGCCGGGAAGGTGGGTGTTCTGGCGGTCAAGCGTATGACGCGGGATGAAGCTGCCTTTAATTGAGTTGTTGAGATAAGTAGCAATTGAGATGTAGCTATTAAAGGCATGTCGCCAAATCGTCGAATCTTCTTGAATATTGTTGCTACAAACGAATGGAGTCGCCATAATGACAATTGATGCGATAGTTGCAGGTGCGGGGATATGGGGATGTACGGTCGCAAGGCGGCTGGCTGAGGCTGGGCGTAAGGTGTTGGTTCTAGAGAAGCGGCCAGTTGTCGGCGGCAATGTGCGTTGTGAAATCGACGAAGAGACAGGAATTGAGATTCATAAGTATGGATCGCACATCTTTCACACGCATATCCCTGAAGTATGGGAGTTTGTGAATCGTTTTGTTAAGTTCAACGGCTATCAGCATAAGGTGTTGGCGAACTACAAGGGTAAGACTCACACCAGCACCACTTCGAGGAAAGGGTTGTATTTGCTGGGCGCGGCGTGAGGGCGGTGGGAACGAATGAATCGAATACGTATCGGCGAACTGAATCGAAAAACACGGTTTTGAGGAGTGTAAATCAATACTCACGAACACAACCGATAACTTGCAGAAAATGTCGATTTTGTGAACTGTCGTGGGGCGGTTGGAAGACTTGAAAATGGATTTTCAGCGATACATACGAACACAAATATTGGCATAATTGGCGATAATGTATGCGGAATGAAACATTTTTCGGAGTGGCAATCAATACTCACGAACATCGGCATACAAGCGAACACAACAGGCATCAATTACTCCCATGAGTATATCCAACTACATTAAAGTCTCTGACTGGAAAGCCGAAAAGCACGTTCCGGTCATAACGCTCCTCTCGCCATTCAAGCCTGGCGAGCCGCTGGAGATAGAAGTCGCCGTCGGCAAGGAAATCACCCACCCTAATACGGTCGAGCATCATATTGTTTGGATTGCGCTTTACTATGTCTCCGAAGGCTCACAGCTCCCAGTAGAGTTGGCAAGGGCTGAGTTCTACGTCCACGGGCCTGATATATTCACCGAGCCAGTTCTAAAGGCTATTGTCAAGTTGCCAAAACCTGGCATGTTCCATGTCGTTGCCTATTGCAATTTGCATGGATTGTGGGAGAGTGAGTTTCTTATTAAGCAATAATTCCAAATAGGAGAATCATCATGAAATGGCAGGATTATCATATCATTAAACAGAAGACAGGCTGGGCAGGAATACTGGACGGCGCAATGCGGGCTTCTGTTCGTGGCGATACACAACAAGATGTGTTTGAGAGGGTAAGGGATATAATTAAGGGAAAAGGTGGTGGTGAAATATCAATACATGGATGCAATGGCAAAATTCGAGATAAGCGTACTTACATCAAAAAGGATCCTTATCCTCCTAAAGGCTAAGGCAAGTTTACAAAAAGGGGCTATAAATGAGCGAACAAGATGTGGTAAAACCGCCAGCCAAGAAGAAGGCTATGGTTGTAAAGAATTCTCGGGCAAGTGCTTTTTCGCAAAGGGCTAAAGCTTCTAGTTCGACAAAGCATTCTACATTGTCATCTGTAAAAAAAGCAAGGAAAAGATGATGTCAGTGCAAGAAGATATTCATGATGAATTTAAGAGACAGAATTTTGCTGCATCTCGAGCAATAAGATACTATACCTCTAGAAAAACATTTTGGACGACTCTACTTGTATCATCTGAGGTTATAGGTCTCATGTTGAATGCCAGTGCATTTACATTTTTGTTCATAAATCTTACAGTAGGAAAGGTAATTGTAGCGACAGCCTGTTTATTATCATTTTTAATTGTTTGCTTCCAAGCATCAACACGATGCCAGAGAAATCTTGAACAGAAAACAAGATTTCATGACCATTTGAAATTATTCCCTGTTGATCCAGCCAAAGAGACGTGTGAGTTGCTAAAGACGATAATAGATAACAGAATCGCAATAGAGAAGGACGATGACACCCTCTTCCCATGCTTATCTGTTATCTGTCACAACCAAGAATGTGTCGCTAGGGCAATCCCAGAAGAAATAAAGTATCTGACTTGGTTTCAATCTAATATAGGGAGGATTCTCCCTATTCCATATGTGCCTAGAAAAGGCGACCACCCCAATAGATCACACTCCAATTAACATAGACGATTATGGAGCTGAAATTACCTAAAAAGGCGCTGGTGACAGGCGCGGCAGGATTCTTGGGAAGCCATCTTTGCAGACGGCTGCTTGAGGACGGATATGAAGTGACGGCGCTGGATAATCTCTTCACCGGCACGAAGAACAACATAATTGAGCTGTTCGACAATAAGAGATTCTCGTTTGTGCTGCACGATGTGACGCAACCATTCTGGGGACAGTTCGATGAGATATACAACCTTGCGTGTCCAGCGAGTCCAATTCATTATCAACACAATCCAGTCGAAACCACCAAGTCAAGCGTTCTTGGCATGATGAACATGCTTGATTTGGCGCTTAAGACAAAGGCGATAGTGCTTCATACTTCGACAAGCGAGGTATATGGTGATCCGCTCGTGCATCCGCAGGTGGAGACCTACTGGGGCAATGTGAATACAATCGGCATTCGTTCTTGCTATGACGAAGGTAAGCGGTGTGCGGAGACGTTTGCTGCGGACTACCGACGTGAATATGGCGTCGATGTGCGAATGGTACGAATCTTCAATACCTACGGTCCGCACATGCACCCGAAGGACGGGCGCGTAATATCTAACTTCATCATGCAGGCGTTACACAACGAAGATATTACGCTATTTGGCGATGGATTGCAGACTCGAAGCTTCCAGTATTGCGACGATCTTATCGAGGCGATGCGCCGTTATATGAAACTTCCGCGCAATACGATTGATGACTTCTGTGCGAAGCACAAGCTCGGTGCGCCTGTCATCAATACCGGAAATCCTTGCGAATATACAATCAAGCAACTGGCAGAAGAGACTCTGCGCCAGATTCCGGAGTCCAAATCGAAGCTCGTCTATCACCCGATTCCGTCTGACGATCCCAAGCGCCGCAAGCCGGACATCACACTAGCCAAGGAACTTCTCGACTGGGAGCCAAAAGTTCCTTTACAAGAGGGTCTTGCGAAGACGATTAGGTATTTTCGAGCGTTATTTTGATGATGCCATTCCTCAAAATAGTCGATGCCGTAGATTGTAAATGATCGGCAAAAGTACGTCAGCTAAAATCGCTAACATGAGCATCGTGTGTGCATTTCTTGTTGTATGCATACATGTAGCGCAGGGTGTAGAAGTTGCCTTAGGAACAAGTTCCTGGTGGATTAGAAAATTATTGTTCTGGGGATTCTCTAGCCTGGCCGTACCGTACTTTTTCGTAGTATCCGGTTTTTTTATTGCACGACATATAAACGAAGATGGATGGTATAAGAGAGAATTGCATAGACGCATCTATTCTTTGATTATCCCATTGCTGGTATGGTGCTTAATTTATGTTTTTATTACTGCAATTTTGATTGTCTGCGCAAATGTTGTGCATTCTCGGCCATTGTTAACAAATTTAAGGATTTCAGCTTTCGAAGTTCTCACATGGTTTGGTATTATTCCATGGGAAACTCCAGCGGTTCCAGCGGGCTGGTATATTCGCATGCTGTTTATACTAGTCATTATATCGCCTCTTTTGAAAAAGATAGTTGAAAGTAGAATCGTATTATGTGCACTTTCTGTTGTAGTTGTTATTTATCTGGGGATATATTCGACAGTGCCTTTTCTATCTAAAGGCCCGTCTTGTTTTTTGCAATTTGGATTTTCGTTTGAAGGAGTACTATATTATTCATTAGGGATGTGGTTGCAAGTTCGCAGGATTCGAGTTTCAATAAAGTCAATTTGGGCTATTATTTTAGGTGCCGTAGGCGTAGGTTTGTTGTTTATCGGTGCAATCCTATCAATGAGAGAGGTGGCGTGTTCGGGTGTTTTGTTGCGTTTGGCGATACCATTTAATATGCTATTTATTTGGCATTATATTTCTGATGCTACAATTCCTAGATGGTTGACTTCTTCAACTTTTCCTGTGTATCTGTCTCATCAGCTTGTAATAATGATATTGGGAGGTTTTTTGGATGGATATATTTTTGTGCGGGAAAATGCTTTGCTATATTTTTTGATGTGTGTGCTAGTTTTCTTGATATCGGTGGTTTGTTCTGTCAGTATTCGTTTGTTGCCTGCAACGTTAGTACAATTGCTGACAGGTGGTCGATAAACTTATCTGAGAGTTCATATGTCAATTGATTCAATAGTAGCTGGTGCTG
>Ga0256405_10002537_pt1 | contig 41460 bp, 30 predicted proteins | sample RumenRJG_02DNA_FD_189096 | JGI IMG/M metagenome (GOLD analysis project Ga0256405, IMG submission 189096) | Bovine rumen microbial communities from Lethbridge, Alberta, Canada - RJG_02 | ecosystem: Host-associated > Mammals > Digestive system > Stomach > Rumen | place: Canada: Alberta... | reverse complement strand
CGCTCTATTGTTCTTGGTACTTGCTACTTGTACTTTCCAGTCTTTTCAATGATCTCTTCTGTTCCCCGTTTCTCAAACGGGATTGCAAAGGTAAGCATCTTTTTCTTTCCTGCAAACTTTTTTTGAACTTTTTTAGGGCCATTTTCGGCCGCAGAAAGCCCTAAAACGATGTAACCTCCCATGTCTTGGGAGGTTACAAATCTTGAAAAAATTTGCGGTCAAATTACATCATTCCGCCGGCAGGCATGGCAGGAGCCGGTTCTTTCTCCGGGATGTCCACAATACCGCATTCCGTGGTCAGGAACATGCCGGCGACAGAAGCTGCATTCTCCAGCGCTACGCGGGCAACCTTGGTCGGATCGATGACACCGGCCTCGAACATATTCACGAACTGGTCAGTCCGCGCATTGTAGCCAAAGTCATCCTTCCCTTCCTTGATCTTCTGGATAATGACACTTCCCTCGACACCCGCATTCTCGGCGATCATGCGGAGCGGCTCTTCGATGGCACGGGCGACAATCCGGATACCGGTTGTCTCGTCTTCGTTGTCACCGGTCAGGTCCTTCAGGGCCTCAGCGGCACGGATATAGGCGACACCGCCACCCGGCAGGTATCCTTCCTCCACCGCCGCACGCGTTGCGTTGAGTGCATCTTCCACGCGGTCCTTCTTTTCCTTCATCTCCACCTCGGTCGTCGCACCCACATACAGGACAGCGACACCACCGGCCAGTTTGCCCAGGCGCTCCTGGAGCTTCTCACGGTCGTAATCGGACGTCGTCGTCGCAATCTGCTTGCGGATCTGCTCGGTCCGGTCAGCGATCTCCTTCCGGTCGCCGGCACCGCCGACGATGGTCGTATTCTCCTTGGAAATCGTCACTTTCTCCGCCTTACCCAGCATTTCAGGGGTTGCATTCTCCAGCGTGAAACCGCGCTCCTCGGAAACAACCGTCGCACCGGTCAGGATGGCGATATCCTGCAGCATCTCCTTGCGGCGGTCGCCGAAACCAGGAGCCTTGACCGCAGCGATCTTAATCGTGCCGCGCAGTTTATTCACCACCAGCGTCGTCAGCGCCTCACCATCCACATCTTCCGCGATGATCAACAGGGAACGGCCATCACGGGCAATCGGTTCGAGTGTCGGAAGCAGGTCCTTCATCGTAGAGATCTTCTTGTCCGTAATCAAAATCATCGGCTCATCCAGGACGGTTTCCATCTTGTCCGGGTTGGTCATGAAATACGGAGAAATGTAACCGCGGTCGAACTGCATACCTTCCACCACCTTTACCTCGGTATCCGTACCCTTGGCCTCTTCGACAGTGATTACACCGTCCGTCTTAACCTTGGACATCGCATCCGCGATCAACTTGCCGATATAGGTATCGTTGTTGGCGGAAACCGTAGCCACCTGCTCAATCTTCGAATAATCGCTGCCGACAGCCTGGCTCTGCTCTTTCAGACAGGAGACGACAGCCGCAACAGCCTTGTCGATACCTTTCTTCAGATCCATCGGGTTGGCACCGGCCGTCACGTTCTTCAGACCGACATTGATGATGGCCTGAGCCAGCACCGTAGCGGTGGTCGTACCGTCACCCGCCAGTTCATTGGTCTTGGAGGCAACTTCCTTCACCATCTGGGCACCCATGTTGGCAAAACGATCTTCCAATTCCACTTCCTTGGCGACCGTTACACCGTCCTTGGTAACCTGAGGAGCACCGAATTTCTTATCAATCACGACATTACGCCCCTTGGGACCCAAAGTGACCTTGACGGCGTCTGCCAATGCGTCAGCTCCTTCTTTCATCTTGGAGCGGACATCCACGTTGAATTTTATCTCTTTAGCCATAATCTAACTCCTTTTAATCATTACAGAATTGCCAAAATGTCCGACTGACGGACGATCAGAAGCTTTTGCTCTCCCACAGTGACCTCTGTACCGGAATACTTTCCATAAAGGACCTCATCTCCGACTTTCACCTCCATCGGTTCGTCTTTCTTACCCGGGCCTGCCGCTACGACAACACCCTGCTGCGGTTTTTCTTTGGCTGTGTCAGGAATATACAGTCCTGAAGCAGTCTTCGTCTCGGCCTCTTTCGGCTCGATGACGACTCTGTCTGCTAATGGTTTGATCATGATACTATAATTTTTAAATGTATGATAACTTGCTCGGTCGCTTGCGGCGACGGCTTCTGAAGAATCAAAAGGGATGCCATCCCGGCGGACTGTCAAAATGGCAGGAAGGACCTTTTTCCGGTGTTTTTATCCCGAAAACCGGCGGAATCCGGAAAAGAATCCGTATTTTTATCATGGAAAATAAGTTGACAACAAAACGTTTATCATGACAAATACAGCAAAGATCCTGACAACCATCGCCTTGGTTGCCGCATCCCTGTCCCTGACGCCCTCGTGCAGCCGTTTCCGGACCTCCGATGCCCCCAGCACGGAATTCGCGACGTTCATCAAGGCCTATACGGGAGGGGTCATCTCGGACAAATCCTCCATCCGCATCCAGTTCACCTCGGAAATCCCGGATGCACAGGAAGGAAATCAAGTCAAAGATGAATTGTTCTCCTTCTCCCCCGCCGTTAAAGGAGATGCCCGGTGGATTTCTTCCGACATGATCGAATTCGTCCCGCAGCAGGGAGCCCTGAAAAGCGGCCAGACCTACCGGGGCTCCATCCGGCTGGACAAACTCATGAAAGTAGGCAACCGCAAGATGAAGCGCTTCCCGTTCTCCTTCATGGTCGCCGTAAAGGAAGCGGACATCGAAGTGGATGAAATTGTCATCCCGGCTTCCGCCCCGTCTACCGCCATCGTGTCCGGACACATCGCATTGAGCGACGTCCTGGAACTGGAACAAGTCAAGACCATGGTCACTGCAGAATATCCCGGCGACAGTTCCTTCGTGGATGTCATCGCCGGAAGCGACCCGACCCATTTCCGCTTTACTGTCGGCGGCCTGGCACGTGCCGAAAAAGACAGGACGCTGAAAATTGCGCTGAAGCCCGGGAATACCGGGTTCACCTCCCGGCATACAACCCAGGTCGTCATCCCGGAGGAAGGAGCTTTCCGTGTCCTTTCCTCCCGGCTTGTCGAAGGGAAAGACCCCTACATCTGCATCCAATTCACCCAGCCCCTGACCGACGTGGCTGACAACAACGGCCTCATTACGCTGAGCGGCGTCGGACGCCAGTACATCCAGACAGCTGACAACATCGCCCGCATCTATTACGAGGGGAAACAGGAGGGGCCCGTGACCCTGACCGTTTCCGATGCCCTGACGTGTACCTCCGGCAACCGGCTCGGACAGGAGTATAACGCAGAATTCAATACAGACGCGATCAAACCCGCTGTAACCATCCCGCTGCAAGGGAATATCCTGCCCGATTCCAGGCAGCTGATCCTTCCCTTCAAGGCGGTCGGACTGAGCGCCGTCGACCTGCGCGTCATCAAGATCTACGAAAACAACGTCCTGGCTTTCCTTCAGGACAATACCCTGTCTTCCGAATCGAGTCTGCGCCGTTCGGGGCGCCTGGTGTACAAACGCTGCATCCGGCTGGACACCGACCCGTCCAAGGATTTGAGCAAATGGCAGGAATTCTCCGTCGACTTGTCCGGCCTGTTCAAGCAGGAGCCCGGGGCCATCTACCGGATCCGCCTCTCTTTCAAACAGGATTATTCCCTCTACGGGAGCGACAAGGCTTTCGGGGGCAAGACCGCTTCCGGCAAGATGGTAGACCTTTCTGTCGGCGACATGACAGAGGATGACATCCGGGTCTGGGACTCTCCCTACCCTTATTATTATGATTCCGACTACGACTGGGATTCCTACCGGTGGGAAGACAGGGACAACCCGCTCACCCCTTCCTATTATATGGTATCGGAGCGGTTCCCGGAATGCAATCTCATGACGACCCATCTCGGTATTACGGCCAAGTATGCCGGAGGAGACATGATTTGGCTGTCGGCCAACGACATCCTTACATCCAAGCCTGTCTACGGCGTCGATTTCGAAGTATATAACTACCAGTTGCAAGTCATCGGCACCGGCAAGACCGATTCCGAGGGCCTGGAAGAAATCAAAGTGAGCGGCAAGCCCTTCGCCGTCGTCGCCCGGCGCGCCGGAGCCACCAGCTACCTGAAGGTCACCGACGGGGAAGAAAAATCGCTGAGCCGTTTCGACGTGGGCGGCAAAGCCCTCCAGAAGGGATTGAAGAGCTATATCTACGGGGAACGCGGGGTATGGCGGCCCGGAGATACGCTCCATGTGACCATGATTGTCTCGAGCAAGGATGAACCGCTGCCCGACAGCCATCCTGCCGTCATGGAACTCTATACCCCGCAGGGGCAATTCTACGGAAAGCAGATTTGCGGCAAAGCCCTCAACGGATTCTACACCTATCACGTCCCGACCCGTGCGGGCGATCCGACCGGCATCTGGAACGCCTATTTCAAAGTCGGAGGCGCCACATTCCACAAATCCCTCCGCATCGAATCCATCAAGCCGAACCGCCTGAAAATCAACCTGGACATGGGCAGCAAGATCCTGCAGGCCGGCGGAAAGACTCCGGTCAGCGTCAGCGCATCCTGGCTCACAGGTCCGGCCGCATCGGGACTGGCCACGACCGCCACAATGACACTTTCCCCCGGCGGCACCTTCTTCGACGGGTTCAAAGGATATGTCTTCACGGACCCGACAGCCAAATTCACCCGCTCGGAACAATCCATCCTGAATGCGAAACTGGATGCCGGAGGAAAAGCCACCCTTACGGTGCCGATGCCGGTTGCCTCGGATGCGCCCGGCATGCTTTCCGCCGACATCGTATGCTCAGTCCTGGAACAGGGAGGAGACGCCAGTTTCACCACCCAGACCCTCCCCTTCTCCCCGTTCCCGGCCTATGTCGGAATCAAGATGCCGCAGGAAGGAGGAGATGGAACCTGGCTTGAAACCGACAAGGACCAGCATTTCAAAGTTGCCGTCGTAGACTGCAACGGCAAGCGGGTCAAAGGACACAACCTCGAATACCGGATCTACAAAATGAAATGGAGCTGGTGGTGGGAAAGCCGCGCCGAAGAGCTGGATTCCTATGTAAATGGGACCGGCAGTGAAGCCGTCGCCTCCGGGCGCATCGTTTCCGGCGCATCGGACAACGACATCCCGTTCCGCGTCGACTATCCGGACTGGGGCCGTTATCTCATCTATGTCAAGGATTTGGACGGAGGACATGCTTGCGGCGGAACCTTCCTTGTCGACTGGCCGGCCTACCGCGGACGCTCCGCCAAGACGGATCCGGACGCGCTCAGCATGCTCACCTTCTCCCTGGACAAGGAATCCTATGAAGTCGGGGAAACCGCGACTGTTTTCATCCCCGGCTCCGCGAAAGGGCGGGCGCTGGTATCCCTGGAAAACGCCACGACGGTACTCGCACGCGCCTGGGTGGACACCCGGGCGGGCGAAGACACCCGGTATTCTTTCAAGGTGACTCCGGAAATGGCGCCGAATTTCTATGTCCACATCACCTTGCTCCAGCCGCATTCCCATGCAGACAATGACCTGCCCGTCAGGCTCTACGGTGTACAGCCCGTCCAGGTAGAGAACAAAGCATCCCACCTGTCTCCCGTCATCACCCTGCCGGCAGCCGTCCATCCCGAAGAGACCTTCACGGTCAAGGTAAACGAACAATCCGGCAAACCCATGACGTATACCCTGGCGATCGTAGATGAAGGATTGCTGGACCTGACCTCCTTCCCTACACCCGACCCGTGGAAGGCGTTTTACGCCCGGGAAGCCCTGGGTGTCAAGACCTGGGATCTGTACGATGCGGTCATCGGCGCCTACAGCGGCCGTTTCTCCCCCATGTTCAGCATCGGCGGAGACGAGTCCATCCTGATCCGTCCCAAGAAAGACAACCGGTTCAATCCCGTCGTCAAATACATGGGACCGTTCACCTTGTCCTCCGGATCGAACAGCCATCAGATTACCCTCCCGATGTACATCGGCAGCATCCGGGTCATGGTTGTCGCCGGCAACAAAGGCGCCTTCGGCCATGCTGAGAAAACCATCCCCGTCCGCTCGCCGCTGATGGTCCTGTCCACGCTCCCGAGGGTGCTTGCCGAAGGGGAAAGCATCCAGATGCCGGTCAACGTCTTCGCCCTGGAAGACGACGTCAAATCGGCCTCTGTCAGCATCAAGGCAGAAGGTCCGGTTAAAATCACCGGCCATTCGCAGACCTCCGTCGCGTTCGCTTCGCCGGGAGACAAACTGGTCCGTTTCCCGCTGGAAGCGACTGGAGAAGGTTCCGCCAAAATCACCGTGACAGCCAAGGGCGGCAGTCATACTGCCACGGAAACCATCACGGTGCCCGTCCGCAACCCGCATCCGCCTGTCGTTACGCTCAAACGGGCGACCCTGGACAAAGAAGGCAGCGCCTCCCTTGCCTACCAGGCCGTCGGGAAAGAGGCAAAGGCCGATTTGGAGTTGACCAGTTTCCCGGCCATCCACTTCGACGCCTTGTTCCATTTCATGGATAATTACCAGTATACTTGCAGCGAACAGATTGCATCGAAAGGCATTACCCTGCTCAATATCATGGACATGCTGTCCGAAGAGAATGCGGCCAAGGCCCGGAATATGATCCCAGGCCTGCTTCAGGAACTCTATACCCGGCAACTGGCTGACGGCGGATTCGCTTACTGGCCCGGGCAGTCGGCGTCGGACGAATGGGTCAGTTCGATGGCCGGACAATTCCTCATCCAAGCTTCCGGCAAAGGCTTCGACGTCGGTGGCGGCGTACTGGCCGGCTGGGCCAAATTCCAAAACCGCTGCGCCTTGAATTTCCGCCAGTCCGACAACCGCTTCCTCAGCGACCTGCAGCAGGCTTACCGGCTTTATACCCTGGTCCTCGCCTCCAAGGCGGACAACGCGTCCATGAACCGGCTCAAAGAGAAAGAGCATCTCAGCCCGCAGGCGCGCACCGTACTGGCCGGCGCTTATGCGGCAGCCGGCAAAAAAGCCATTGCCAAAGAGATGCTGGGAGCCGGAGAACAGGTTTTCAACGATTACCCGGCTTCCAACATGACCTTCGGGTCCTCGCTCCGGGATAAAGCCATGACGGTCGAGGCACTGACCCTGACGGATGAAATCCCGGCGGCACTGGACCTGGCACAAGAAGTCGCCGCAGCCTTTGCAAACGGATCCTATTCGACCCAGGAGGCAGCCTTTGCGGCATCGGCGATGAACCGTCTGGCCGGAAAGGCCAACACCGGTGCCCTCCGGGCAGACATCACCCTCGACGGAAAGACGTCTCAGGTCGGCAGCCCCAAGACCGTATACACCCAGGCCCTTCCGACCGGAGAGGGACAAGTTACCGTCAAGAACCATTCCGACGGGACCGTATACGCATCCGTCATTGCACGCGGACAAGTTCCGGCCGGGGAAAAGGTTCCTGCGGGGGCAAACGGGCTGCGCCTGAATGTGAACTATGTAACCCGCACCGGTACGCCTGTCAATCCGGCTTCCCTGAAACAGGGCACCGAGTTTACCGCCGTCATCCAGGTAACCTCCACTTCCCTTGCCCAGGATGAAACCTCCCTCGCACTCTGCGCCGCCATCCCGTCCGGCTGGGAAATGAGCCCGGTGGCCGGCGCAGCCGTGCCTGCAAGCCAGAATTCATTTACCTACAATGACATCCGGGACGACCGGTCCATCTGGTATTTCGACCTGGCGCGCGGCACATCCAAGACCTTCAAACTGCATCTGAGAGCGGCGTACGAAGGCACCTTCGTCCTGCCGTCCATCACCTGCGAATCCATGTATGATGCCCGGGTCTATGCCCGGACCGCATCATCATCCGTCATCGTCACCCGCTAAACCATGCGCCGGAAGCGCTGCGGCTCCCTCGGTACCGTCCCCAAGATCCTGATCATCCTGGGGACGGTACTGATTGTCGCCTATTTGTTCTGCCTGCCCCGCGACCTGTTCAAGGGGACCAGCTATTCCACGGTCGTTACCGACAGCGCGGGAGAACTGCTGGGAGCGCGGATCGCCGCAGACGGGCAATGGCGGTTCCCGGAAGGGGAAGCCGTCCCCGAGAAATACGCAACGGCCCTGATTCAGTTCGAGGACAAGTATTTCCGCTGGCATCCTGGCGTCAACCCCGTCTCACTCCTGCGCGCCCTGTGGGGAAATATCCGGGCCGGACACATCACCAGCGGCGGGAGTACCCTGACCATGCAAGTCATCCGCATGTCCAGGAGGAAAGAACGGACACTCTGGCAAAAAGGCATCGAAGCCATCCTGGCCACACGGCTGGAACTCCGGTGCAGCAAGGACGAAATACTCGGTTTATATGCAGCACATGCGCCCTTCGGCGGGAATGTCGTAGGATTGGAAGCCGCGGCCTGGCGCTATTTCGGACGGCCCGCCGGCGAACTGTCCTGGGGAGAAGCCGCCACGCTGGCAGTCCTGCCGAATGCCCCTGCCAGCATCCATCCGGGCAGGGCGCGGGGCGAACTGCTGGCCAAGCGGAACCGCCTGCTGGAAGGGCTGCTGCGACATGGGAAGATCGATTCCCTGACCTATGGGCTCGCATGCGAAGAGCCCCTGCCGGAAGCGCCCCATCCCCTTCCGCGCCATGCCGTACACCTGGTAGACCATTACCACCAGACCGCCCCCGGTGTCCGGACCCGGACCACGGTCAGGCTGCCCCTTCAGGAACAAGTCGAAGAGATCACCGACCGCTGGAACCGGGAATTCTCCGCCATCGGCGCCGCGGACCTGGCGGCCGTCGTCCTGGACGTCCGCTCCGGGGACGTTCTCGCCTGGTGCGGGAATGCCAATCCGGACTGGAAACGCCCCGGAAGCCAGGTCGATATCGTCCGCGCCCCCCGGAGCACCGGCAGCATCCTCAAGCCTTTCCTGTATTGCGCCATGCTCCAGGAAGGGGAAATCCTCCCGCACACCCTCCTCCCGGACATCCCGGTGAACATGGGCGGCTTCTCCCCTCAGAATTTCGACCGGCAATTCAGCGGAGCTGTTCCCGCGTCCGAAGCCCTGGCCCGTTCCCTGAACGTTCCCGCCGTCCACATGCTCCGGCAATACGGCGTCCCGACATTCCATCACCTGCTCCGCAGCTGCGGACTGTCCACCCTGAAACGAAGTGCATCCGACTATGGTCTCTCGCTCATCCTCGGGGGGGCCGAAGGGACGCTGCAGGAGATCACCTCGGCATACGCAAGCATGGCAAAGACCTACCTGTCAGGCGATTCGACAGCGTTCCCCCTCCACGACAGGATGGCGCTCTGGTATACTTTCGACGCCTTGAAAGAAGTAAACCGGCCGGATGAGATCGACGTCCACTTGATCACCTCCGTCAAAAAAGTCGCCTGGAAAACCGGCACCAGCTACGGATTCCGGGACGCCTGGGCCGTGGGCGTCACCCCGGATTATGCCGTCGGGGTCTGGGTAGGCAATGCCCAGGGGCAAGGCGTCCCGGGGCTGACCGGTGCCCGGACTGCCGGTCCCGTCTTGTTCGACCTGTTCAATCTGCTGCCTGCCAGACAGGACAAAGAGGCCTATGCCGAAAACGGGTGGTTCCTGCCTCCTGTCTACGGCGAGTATCTCCAGGCGGAAGTCTGCCCGGAATCCGGTTTCCTGCGGGGAGTCTTCTGCGACCGCGCCGATACCCTCATGCTGCCCCGGAAAGCCATCCGCAGCGAAACATGCCCGTACCACCGCCACATCCGGGGCCGGAATGTTTTCCTCCTGCCCCCCGCGATGGAATGGTATTACCGGCAGCAGCATCCGGAATACACCCCCTTGACGGAAATGGATGCGGTCCTGGAGCAGCCGATGGAGTTCATCTACCCGGAATCCGGCAGTACCATCCATATTCCCCGCCAGTTGAACGGCACCCTCTCCGGAATTGTCTTCCAACTGGCGCACCGCCTTCCCAAAACCACCGTTTTCTGGCACCTGGACGACCAGTATCTGGGAGAAACGAAATTCATCCACCAGATGACGCTGCTGCCTCCCGAAGGAACGCATACAGTCACTGTGGTGGATGAATCCGGAAACACCGTTTCCGTGCGTTTCGAGATACGGTATTAAACCGTTGATCCCGAGGCTATTTCCTTACCCCGAACTTGTAAATGCAGGTGTGGGTGTACTTCTTCCCGGGCTCCAGCAGGACCGAAGGGAATGCGGGCTGGTTGGGAGAGTCCGGATAGAACTGTGTCTCAAGGGCCAGGGAACTGCGGAAGGAAAGCGGCCGTCCGCTCTTGCCATCCGTAGAACCGCTGAAGAAGTTGCCGCTGTAGAACTGCATGCCGGGCTGGTCGGTCAGCACCTGCAGTTCGCGTCCCGTCTGGGGATCGTAGACCGTGCAGACCAGTTCCACTCCTTCTTTCTCCTTGTCCAGGCACCAGTTGTGGTCATAGCCCCGGGCATTCTTGAGCTGCTCGTTGTCCTGACCGATCATCTGGCCGATCGTGTGCTCGGTCCGGAAATCGAACGGAGTACCGGTCACATCCGCGATTTCGCCGGTCGGAATGCTGAGCGGGTCGATCGGAATGAAGTGGCTGGCCTTGATGTACATCAGATAATCCTCGACCGTGTCGACTCCTTCCCCGCGGAGATTGAAGAACGGGTGGTAGGAGATATTGACCGGAGTCACCTTGTCCGTTGTTGCTTCGTAGCTGATTTTGAACTCATTCTGGTCATTCACCGAGAAAGACATCGTGATATCCAGGTTGCCCGGGTACCCCTCGAGGCCGTCCGGATGGAGGTAATGCAGGACCAGGTTTTTGTCGTCCGATGAAACGACATCCCAGACCACATTGTCCAGTCCGATCAGGCCGCCGTGAAGCGTGTTTACCTTATTGTCGTTGGCCGGAGTATGGTAGGTCGTATCCCCGATGGTGAAAGACGCTCCGCCGATCCGGTTGGCGACCGGGCCGACAACCGCCCCGAAGAAACGCTCCTTCGCCGGATGGACATATTCCTCGATGGTATTGTGTCCGACGACGATATCTTCCATATTCCCCTTCCTGTCCGGGGTGAAAAGGGTCACGTTTCTGGCACCGAAATTCGTGATCTGCAAGGAGATGTCCCCCGCTTTGAGGGTATAGAGCCCCACTGCCTTGCCGTCGACTTCCGTCTTGAATTTTTCCGCCGGGATCAATTGTGCCTCCTTGGGATGGCTGCAGCCGAGCACCATCAGGGCCAGGCCGCACAGAACAAGCGTTTTCTTCATCATTGTATTAAGGTTTTGGTATCTTCCCTGAAATTTTCATGCAAGATAGTCATTTCTCGGAAAAAAGCATAACTTTGTCAGAGATGACCAATCTGCTTTCCGCATGAAACATTTGCTTTATCTGGCAGCCGTCCTGCTCGCTGCCGCCTGCTCCGACTCCGTCAAAGACAGTGATCCCTCCGCCCGGTCGGCCGTCCCGCTCGCCGACCCCTTCATCCTGCTGGAAAATGACACGTATTATGCATACGGGACTCATTCCCGGGAAGGCATCGCCGTGTATACCTCAACGGACCTGAAGACATGGCAAAGTGCAGGACTCGCCCTGTCCCGGGAGAATACCTGGACGGAGCGGAATTTCTGGGCGCCGGAAGTCTACAAAGTGGACGGGAAATATTACATGTATTTCTCTGCGAATGAGCATATCTGCGTCGCAACGGCATCGTCTCCGCTGGGGCCTTTCAAGCAGGAAGTCAAGCGTCCGATGATGGAAGAGCCCGGCATCGACAACAGCCTGTTCATCGATGACGACGGTACGCCCTATCTGTTTTTCGTCCGCTTCGACCATGGAAACCACATCTGGGTGGCAGAGCTGGAAAAAGACCTCCAGACCCTCAAACCGGAGACCTTCCATCCTGTCGTCAGCCCGACCCAGGCCTGGGAATCCCACATGGGAAAGATTACCGAAGGCCCCTTCGTCATCAAGCATCAAGGATTGTACTATCTGACCTATTCCGGCAGCCATACCAAAAGTCCGGAGTATGGCGTCGGATGCGCCACCGCCACGGACATCATGGGAGAATGGACCAAGTATCCGGATGGGGAGAACCCGCTGATTTCGCACCCCGGAGAATTGGTCGGAGCCGGTCACCACTCTTTCTTCAAGGACAAGAAAGGAGACCTCCGGATTGTCTATCATGCCCATTTCAGCCGGGAAAAACCCTATCCGCGTTCCATGTATATCGGCCGGGCCTGGTTTGAAAAAGCCGGCGGCGGACCGGACCGGATCCGGATCGGACAGACCTATATCGCGCCGGAAGTGAAGGAGAATCCGGTCATTTCCCTGCTTGCCGGGACGTTCACGGATGCCGGGAGCGAAGGCATCTATTCCTATCGTTTCAACCAGGAGACCGGAGAGGTGGTACCCGGCGGAAAGGCCCGGGAAGAGGCACCGGGAGCCATCGGTTTCACCCCGATCAAGAATCCTACGTACATGGCGGTCACCGGCGCGCATACGGTCTATGCCGCCCAGGAAACCGGTCTCGGCGATGCGGCTTTGTTTACCTATGATTACAATCCGGCGGACGGGAGTTTCCGCCTGCTGGACAGCCAGCCGTCATTCGGCGGTTCCCCGTGCTATGTATCCACTGACGGACGCAATGTCCTGACCGCGGATTATTCCGGAGGTACCTTGTCCGTCTATCCGAAAGAAGGGGAACCGTGGTGCCTGCATGGCGCCATCGGCGGACCCGATCTGACACGGCAGGAAAAGCCCCACATCCACTGCGCCCTTTTCTCTCCGGACGGGAAATATATCTTTGCCAGCGATTTCAGCGCCGACCGCCTGATCCGCCTGAGCGCCGCCGAAAAAGGGCCGAATGCCGATACAGTCACTTTCCCGCTCCACCCGGACTACGGCCCCCGGCACCTCCTCTTCGACGCATCCGGCAAACACCTCTATGTCATCGGTGAACTCTCCGGGGACGTAACGGTCTTCGATTACAAGGACGGCAACCTGGCATTCAAACAGGAAGTCAAAGCCGACAAGGCGGACGGACGCGGCGGCGCCGACATCCACCTGTCGCCGGACGGCAAATTCCTCTACGCCAGTCTCCGGAAAAAGAATGACGGGATCGCCATCTTCTCCGTCCGCAAAGACGGGACACTCACGGAAGCCGGTTACCAGAATACCGGCATCCACCCGCGCAATTTCAACCTCACGCCGAACGGGAAATGGCTGCTTTGCGCCTGCCGGGATTCCGACGCCATCGAAATCTACGCCCGTGACGCGGAAACCGGCCTGCTCGAAGATACCGGACGGAGGATTTCCCTCAGCAAGCCGATGTTCGTAACCTGGACAGACTGATACACAGACTACCACATAAGAAAAGCGGGAAACCGGTCCTTACCAGTTTCCCGCTTGGAGTGGTCGGGATGATCCGACTCGAACGGACGACCCCTACGTCCCGAACGTAGTGCGCTACCAACTGCGCTACATCCCGATTCTCTCCGTAAAAAAAGAGCTGCTCGGCAGCTCCGGAGTCATCTCAACTTTAGGAAAGTTTATTGATGTAAAGTGCGATTCCGCTCTTGAGGTTGGCCGCCTTGTTCTTGTGGATATATCCGATCTTCGCCAATTTGTCGATCATCGCATACACCTTCGGCGCATCGGCCTCGGCTGCCTTCTTGTCTGTCGCTGTCCTTATCGCGCGGATAGCATTTCGCGTCGTTTTTGCATAATACCGATTATGCAATCTGTGCCGTTCGCTCTGACGAATGCACTTTTCTGCAGATGCATTATTTGCCATTGTTGTATTTTTTTAATATTTGGTAGTGGGTAGGAGAATCGAACTCCTATTGCAGGAATGAAAATCCTGAGTACTAACCGTTATACGAACCCACCGACTCGCCCCGAGAAAAGCACGTGTCTTCTCAAGGGATTGCAAAGGTATATAATATTTTTTTTATCGCAAAATATTTTACCCCTTTTTCGAGGACTCTTTTTCAGCCCCCGCCTCTTCCGCAGGCCATTCAAAAGAGTATACAATGGACTCAACCTGCCTGAGATACTGGCGTTTATCATACTTCGGCGCATAGACAAACCCCTCCACGACAATGATGTCTTTATTATCCTTGCTGTAGAAGGAATGGGAGACGAACGGGCCGCCCATATAGTCGTTATGCACCTCCCAGAACCCGCGCGTCTGGGCGAACTGGCGCCCGCGGAAACGGATAAACTCCACAGTAGGAGTCACATACGTACTCGTCGTCATCCACGTGTTGTCAAACATCCCCGGGACATTGCGCTGCAGGATTTCATTGCGGTGCGCAATGATATTCTCCTCGGAGAAATTGTCCACCTCGGCCGCCGGATACTTATACACCAAGATCCCCTGGATGGTATATTGCCGCTCATCGGCAATCCAGACAAACTCGTCCGTTTTCTTCTTGAGTTTATAGCCCGAAGGGAAATGCGGCGATCCGCCGACCACTTCGCGCACCTGCGGAGCCAGGCTGTGGTCCTCATACTGCTTGGAATTCGTTATCACCCGGTCGCGCTCTGCCTGTTCGATGGTCGAGAGGATCCGCGGTCCGCTCTCCACCAGCATGTTCAGGGCGCTGTCCGCACTGTGGCTGCTGACCTGGATGACGCATTGCGGATGCGACCACACATCGTTCCGATAGACGACGCCTTCGTTCTCGACCTGCGAGGAAATATTGAAAATCACAATATTCCGGTGCACCTTGAACATATCCACGAAACCGGCCGGAGTAATGTTGACCAGCGAATACAGCGGTTCGCGCTGGGCCAGGTACGGACAGTCGCTGGCCAGGAGTTCGCGGGCCTGCGTCCCGAGATTCCCCTCCCAGTTGGCCTTGTCCATCACCACAATCACTTCACCGGCCTTTCCGCTGACATTGGGGAGCAGTGTCGCAGATGTCTTGCACCCCACAGCGGCAATGAGCGCGAGGGTCGTTGCGAGAATTGAGAGTAATTTGTTCATAATTGTATGATTAAAGCGCTTTCGGTTTGCCTGAACTAATGCATGAGCCGGCCGATATCATTCCCGAAGGCCAGGATCATGAGACCGATCAGCAGAGCCATGCCAATCATTTGTGCGACAATCAGGAAACGGTCCCCGGGCTTGCGGCCGGTCACCATTTCATACAGTGTAAACAAGATGTGGCCGCCGTCCAGCCCCGGTATCGGGATCAGGTTCATCACCCCCAGCATAATGGACAGCAGGGCGAGGATGGTCAGGAAACGGTACCAGTCCCATGCGCTGGGGAATACCTGCCCGATCGCGATGAAACTGCCCACCGACTTGTACGCCCCCGTGCTGGGTGTAGCCACCATCCGCAAGTCACTCAAATATCCGCCGATGGTACTGAAGGTCATCTTGACCCCGGCAGGAATCGCCGTCACGGCGTTGTACTCGCGGGTCATCAGTCCGGGAATCTGGGCATAAATCTGCGCCCGCCCCGAGGTATCCACCTGCAGCTGCATCTCCAGGGTATCCGTTCCCCGGACGACCTGCGCCGGGACAGTCTCGCCGGGATGGGCCGAAAGGACCTCCCGCGAATCCTGGACAAACCGGATGGGCTCCCCGCAGACCGACGTGATCCGGTCCCCCCGCCGCAGCGCAGACCCGAAATTGGGAGACGTCGCCGGAATCGTATCGATGACGAACGGGACCGCCACATCGAACATGTCCGGCGTATTGAGGATTTCCGGAATCCGGCTTTGGTCAATATAGATTTCCAGCGTATCCGCCCCGCGCAGGAGGGTGACTTTATGGACATCCCGCCGGGCCAGGTCCGCCTGCAACATGCCGAAATTCTCCGGCACATAATCGTCCAGTTTCAGGATACGGTCGCCGCTCCGGAACCCCATATCATAAGCCAACTCATTGACATATATCTGGTTGTCAGCATTGCTCAAGTAAGACTCGCCCCAAATGGCCAAGATGCCGGAATAGACGAAGATCGCGAAAATGAAATTGAACAGGACGCCTCCCGCCATCACCAGCAGCCGCTGCCAGGCCGGTTTGGTCCGGAACTCCCAGGGCTGCGGATCGTGCGCCATGGTTTCCAGGTCCATCGACTCGTCGATCATCCCGCAGATCTTGCAATAGCCGCCGAGGGGCAGCCAGCCGATTCCGTATTCCGTCTCGGAATCCTTCAGCCGGGGAAACAGCTTGGAAAACCATCCGGACTTGGTACTCAACAGTTTCACCCCGCCCACGTCGAAAAAGAGGAAGAATTTGTCCACCCGGATTCCAAACAGCTTGGCGAAAGAGAAGTGTCCCAGTTCATGGAACACGATCAATATGGAGAGGGCAAGGATCACTTGCACCACTTTCATCAGCACATCCATTACAACTTTCCGATCATTTCTTCTGCCCGCGAGCGGATCTCCGCATGCGTGGCCTGCAAATCATCAAACGAAGGCTCCGCCACAAAATCCGCACCATCCATGCAAGCGGCGACAATATTTGTAATGTCGTAGAAACCAATCCGTCCGGCGAGGAAAGCCGCAACGGCAGCCTCATTCGCCGCATTCATGGCGCAAGGGATATTCCCTCCCCGGCGGATGGCCGTGAAAGCGATATCCAGGGCGGGGAAACGGTCCCGGTCCGGTTCCTGGAATGTCAGGCGTCCCAACTGGGCAAAATCCAGACGGGGTACATCCAGGGCGGGGCGGTCCGGGAAAGCCAGGGCAAACTGGATCGGCAGGCGCATGTCCGGGCACCCCAACTGGGCGATCACGGCGCCGTCCCGGAATTCGACCATGGAATGGATAATCGATTCGGGATGGACGAGCACATGGATGTCCTCCGGACGCCGGTCGAACAGCCATTTTGCCTCTATCATCTCCAATCCCTTGTTCATCAGCGAGGCGGAATCGATCGTCACCTTCGCTCCCATGCTCCATTTCGGATGCTTCAGGGCATCTGCCGGGCGGGCCTGGGCAATCCGCTCCTTCGGCCAGGTCAGGAACGGCCCTCCCGATGCGGTCAGATGAATCTTCGAAACGCTCTCCGCCGGGGCACCCAGAAGGCACTGGAAGATGGCGGAATGTTCGGAATCGACCGGGATGACAGGGGCATGATACCGCCTGGATGCTTCCATGACGAGCGCGCCGCCGGCAACCAGTGTTTCCTTGTTGGCCAAAGCGATGACCTTGCCGGACCGGATCGCCGTCAGGGTCGGACGCAAGCCGCTGAACCCGACCATGGCCGTCAGGACGAGGTCGATGTTCTCCCCCTCCAGCAGGCTGCAGACCGAATCCATGCCGGCAAACGCCTTGGTGTCCGTTCCGTCGAGCGCCGAAGCCAGCGCATCATACCGGTCCTCCCGGCAAATGACTGCATGGTTCGCCCCGAACCGCACCGCCTGGCTGGCCAGCAGGTCAACCTGGCTGTTGGCAGTCAACAACTCCACCTCAAACAAGTCCGGGTGCTGCCCGATGACATCCAAAGCCTGGGTTCCGATCGAACCGGTGGACCCAAGAATCGCTATCTTCCTTTTCTTCATGTTTACTGCCCCGTTCCGAGGCTGATATATCTGGCGGGATCGATCGCTTCTCCTTTGTACCAGAGTTCGAAATGGAGATGCGTTCCGGTAGTGAGGCTGCCCGTATTGCCCACGAGGGCTACCGGCATCCCGGCCTTCACCTTGTCCCCGCTCTTTTTCAACAATTTCTCGTTATGTTTATAAATGGAAATCAATTCATCCGGATGCTGGATCTGGATCGTATAGCCCGACTCATCGTTCCAGAGTGCGCTGACAACCGTCCCGTCCAGGACGGATGCCACCACCGATCCCCCGGGAGCCGTAATGTCGACGGCCGGATGGATGACCGGATCAAAGCCCTGGGAGACCACCCCTTTGACGGGCGGGAAGAAATGGATCCCCTCGATCGGCAGATTCCGCTTCTGCGTGAGCGACAGCCCGAATTTCTCGGTTTCCATCACCTCTGCGCGCAGCAGGGAATCCCGGCGGCGAAGGGCTTCCGCATCCCATTCCGCCTTGTCCTGGGCCGGAAGCGAACGGATTATGCTATCGATCCGCACCGGATCCTCCCCCTCCACGACCCGCCGGAGATTCTCGGAATAGAATTCCCACCGGGTAATCACCCGCTGGAGCGAGTCGATACGCATGGCGTTCCGGATCGCCGCCCGTTGGGTATGGGCATCCGGATAGCCGGGAATGAAGGTCCGCAGCGGCGTGAAGGCCACCAGGCAGAACATGGCGAGCAACAAACCCACCACGGCAGACACCAACGCCACCGTCAATCCGCCCCGCGTGAAGCGGCCGACCCACAATTGCGCATGGGTCTGGTCATTTACCAGCGAAAGCCGGAAGTGTTTCACTTTATCGTCCTTATTCTGGCCGGGCATGAATATTCCTTTAAAAATGTTACCTTTGCATCGTGGACAGGATTATCGGCATAGACTACGGGAAGAAGCGGACCGGGATCGCGGCAAGCGACCCGCTCGGTATCTTCGCCACCGCGCTGGAAACCGTACCCTCTGCAAAGATAATAGATTATCTCGAAAATTATGCCCGCGGGGAGTCAATCACCCGCTTTGTGGTCGGTTTTCCCAAAAACCTGGACAACACCCCCGCAGAGGCGGCGGCGGATGTCCAAGTCTTCCTGGAAAAGCTCCGCAAGGCCTTCCCGGATATCCCGGTCACACTGGAAGACGAACGCTTCACGTCTGTCCTGGCGCACCGGGCGATGATTGACGGGGGCATGAAAGCACGGGACCGGAGGGATCCGACTTCCGTCGACAAAATCAGCGCGGCGCTCATCCTACAAGGGTGGCTCGACCGGCAGACGGCACGGGAGGGTGGCATATCTTTTGCGGCGGACGCCCTGTCCATCCCCCTTACGCGCAGCCGGAAAGTTTCCCGGACGGGGAAGAAAAACCATCGTTGACAATACTATGATACAACCGATATACCTCTATGGAGCCGATGTGCTCCGACAGAAAGCCGCAGCGGCGGATCTGACGAAAAAAGAAGAACTTACAAACCTTATCCAGGACCTCAAGGACACCCTGGCGCGCGCGGACGGCTGCGGGCTGGCCGCTCCCCAGATCGGCGTGAGCCTGCGCGTCCTGATTGTCGACGGGACGGAGATGACGGATGTCTACAGTTATCTGAAGGATTTCCGCAGGACCATGATCAATCCGGTCGTCCTGGAAGAAAGTGAAGACACCTGCGAGTATTCCGAAGGCTGCCTGAGCATTCCGGGCATCTATGCCGACGTCCGGCGCCCGTCCAAGATCACCGTGGAGTATTACGACGAATCGTTCACGAAAGTGACGGAGACCTTTGACAAATTCGCCTGCAGGATGGTACAGCACGAGATGTCCCACCTGGACGGAGAGCTCTTCACCGATTTCGTCGCCCCAATCCGCAAGAAGATGATTGCCAAGAAATTGGTCGGCATCGCCCACGGCAAGGCTTCCACGCACTACAAGACGAAGCTGCGCTGACGCTGTGCCTGCCGGGGCCGGCTTGTGCCTTTGCAAAAAATCCTTTATTTTTGTAAGAAGTATTAAAACCAACAACCTTCTATGGGAGCATTTCATGCATATGATATCCGCGGCATCTACAATGTGGATTTCGACAGGGATACCGTCTACAAGGTCGGTTTCTTCCTGCCGAAACTGCTGGGTGCCACCAAAGTACTGGTAGGAAGGGACTGCCGGACCTCCTCCGATGAAATCCACGATTACCTCCTCCGGGGAATCAACGATGCCGGAGCCGACGTATATGACATCGGGCTCAGTACGACGCCCATGGTGTATTTCGGCACTGCGAATTACGGATTCAAGGCATCCGTCCAGATTACCGCATCCCACAATCCGAAAGAATACAACGGGCTGAAAGTATCCCGGGAAAACGCCCTGCCTGTCGGTTATGAAACCGGCCTGGGACAGATCAAGGAATGGATTGACACGGACGAACCTGTCGTTCCGGCCGCCAAAAAAGGATCCGTCCATAAAATGGATATCCGGGAGGATTACCTGAAATTCCTGCGCGGGTACAAAGCGGACCTGTCCGGGCTGAAAGTAGCCATGGACCTGTCCAACGGGATGGCCTGCCTGCTGGCCGGGGAATTGTTCGGCGACCAGCCGGAATACCTTTTCGATACGCTTGACGGCACCTTCCCGAACCATGAGCCGAATCCACTGATTCCCAAGAATGTAGAGGCGCTCCGCAACCTGGTCGGGAAGACCGGGGCCGATGTCGGTGTCATTTACGACGGGGACGCGGACCGTGTCATGTTCGTCGATGACAAAGCCCGCTTCATTTCGCCGGATCTGATGATCGCCGTGCTGGGACATTATTTCGTGGACGAACGGAACCAGCCCGGCATCGTCCTGCAGGACATCCGCAGTTCGAAAGCGGTCGGAGAATATCTCGAGCCCATGGGCTGCACCATGCATACCTGGAAAGTCGGCCGGGCCAACGCCGCCCTGAAGCTCCGCGAGATTGACGGCGTATGGGGAGGAGAATTGGCCGGACACTATTATTTCAGAGATTTCTTCTATTCCGACAGTGGCCTGCTCGCCTCGCTGCTGGTGCTGCGCGTTGTCGCATCTTTGAAGAAGAAAGGCATCACGCTCAGCAGCCTCATCGACAAAATCACCCGCTACGAAAATTCCGGCGAGATCAATTTCCGCATAGAAGACAAACAGGGAGCCATGGATGCCGTCCGGGCCTTCTTCACGGCAGAAGAGGAACCCACGGCTGTCATGGATTTTGACGGCTACCGGGTAGAATTCCCGCAATGGTGGTTCAATATCCGCCCGTCCAATACGGAACCCTATCTCCGGTTCATCTGCGAGGCCCGCTCGAAAGAATTGCTGGAGGAAAAAATCGCCAAGACAAAAGAAATCCTGTCGACCCGTTTCGGCGCAACACTGTAAGCAAGTACATGTTTTTCAAGAAATTACATGCAGGGGCCGTTCTATTGGTCCTTGCTGCAGGACAGATTTTTGCCCAGAATCCACTCTCGGACACCATGAAGATGGACAAAGCGCAGGCCGAACTGCTTATTCCCAGACCGCAGTTCAAGCCGGCCCAGTCCCTGGAAGGTGTCCAGGCCATTGATACCATCGATACTTCCACTCCGGACGTTAAGATCGTCCTGTATGTGAACAATACCTGGGGATACTGGCGGGATCCGTCCACGATCATGACCAAGGAACTGTTCACGAAAGACTGGGCGGACAACACGCCGAATCCGTATGGCATCGCGCTGGCCGACCTGCCGTCCAAGATCAGCATCTGGGTGGCCGACTCCATCAATGATTTCACCTGCCCGAACCGGACCAAGGTGTATTCGCCGTTCGGATACCGGCACCGCCGCCGTCACATGGGCGTCGACCTGCCCCTGAAGACCGGGACCCCCGTTCCGGCCGCCTTTGCCGGCAAAGTCCGCATGTCCAAATACGTGCGGGGCTATGGCAATCTTGTTGTCCTGCGGCATGAAAACGGCCTGGAAACCTTCTACGCCCATCTTTCCGAACGTTCGGTCGAAGTCGACGACTGGGTGGAATGCGGCCAGCAGATCGGACTGGGTGGATCTACGGGACGTTCGACGGGCGCACACCTCCATTTCGAAACCCGCTTCAAAGGATATGCTTTCGACCCGCAGTGGCTGATTGATTTCGAAAAAGGAGAATTGCGGACGCAGCTTTTCGTGCTGAAGAAGAAATACCTGGACGCCAACAGCCGGTATGTACCGGAGTCTGACGAAGAGGAAGAGGAAATCAACGAAGGCGACACCCGCGACTACGAAGAGGCTGCCGCCAAGGCCAAGGCGGACAGCATCGCAGCAGCGAAAGCGGCTGCCGAACGGGCTGCTGCCAAATACTATACGATCCGGAAAGGCGATACGCTCGGAAAGATTGCCGTCAGGAACGGAACGACGGTGACGAAGATTTGCCGGTTGAATCCGGGCCTGACGTCTCGGACCACCCTGAAGATCGGAAGGAGGATCCGGATCAAATAACGGAAATGACATCCAACAGTGAAGCCCGGCTGGAAAGTCGGGCTTCACTGATATTTCGGACAGGCTAGAGCACCGTATTGATGATCTCGAGTTCCTCGGATGTGTACAGGAGGCGGTCGATGAATTCGGGCTGGAGCTGCGCCAGGATCATGAAAACAAGCAACCCGATAATCGCCAGCGAGATCAGCACCAGCAATGTCCAAAACAGAATCTTCTTCAAGGACAGTTTTTCCCTGTGGGAGAGATAATGCCGCTTGCGACGCCTTTCAGCACGGGATTCTTTCTTCTTCGGTTCCATTTCAGTCAACGTATTGTCAGGTTGGTTTTGCTCTTGGACTGCAGCGGGGGCTTCCGGCTCCTCCGGCACCACTGATTCAGAAACGACAGGAATATCAATATCTTCCTGGGCAAAGGCGACCGCAGAATGACCGGCGTCATCTGATTCAGAAACATCCGAAATATCTCCCAACGTCGGAGCGGCCGGCATCTGGGGAGCCGGTTTTTCGTCTACCAGCGCGCGCAGGTTTTCCAGGGCGGAAGAGACTTCCTCGGGGGTTTCCTGATGGGTCTTCAAAGAGATCGGTTCCAGTGCAAAGCCGGCCGGATAGATATCCAGGTCTTCGTCGGCGATGAAAAAGAAATTGTTCTCCCGCGTCGCCCGCAGCCGGCCCAGACCCGGAAATACCAGGGTCTTTTTCTGCTTGAGGTCCCGCTGCATCTGCTCCAGGAATTCTGTCACGATCCGGGTCGCGGAAGCGATGTCCACCTGGTTGGAAGCAGCATAGAAGGAAATCAAGGCCGAATTGTCAGTGGATTGTTTCTGCCTGAAAGACAGGCGCCTGTAAGGAGGATTGATGGTATATCCCCTGTCCGAGAAAGAAGCCGGGACAATCTCCGTCACGAAAGACCCGACACCGGGAAGGGTGACTTCGTCGTTGTCGAGAATCAATTCTTTGACCATTTTTGAAAGGAGACCGAGATCCATGGACTTCCGCTGCCGTTTTCGATTACGTCACAAAGATAGAAAAATCTGATGATTATTGGAATACACCGCAGAAGCAATCAGGAGCAAAAAAAAGTAAAAAAAAGTTTGGATTATGAGTAAAATGTTGTACATTTGCAATCCCAAAACATTCCTCTTTAGCTCAGTTGGTTAGAGCACCTGACTGTTAATCAGGGGGTCGTAGGTTCAAGTCCTACAAGGGGAGCATCAAAGGACAAATCTTCTTTTTTGAGGGTTTGTCCTTTTTCTTTTTCCCCGTAACTACTTGTTTACCAACCAAACAGCCCCGGCTATTTTTCTTTCGGGTGTATTTTCTTGTAGAGTTTCAGGCTCGTTACCAGCGATCCGAAATCAGATTTGCCGATATAGGTCGACCGGACGAAGTCATCGCGTGTCACGCTGAATGAGAGGAGTTTCTTCGCCAGCATCTTTCGGGAAGTGACCGTGACCGGCTCCAACTTCTCGGCAAGAGGATACAGGGCCGTCAGGCATCCCTGGATTTCCGCGGTAGAGAGCCGCGGCTGATTGTAGTACTCCTGCATTCCTTTCAAGGACTCAATCGCCTCGTCCAGTGTCTTTCCGAGCGGGATAAACAACTCATAGACAGGATCGAACTGGAGTTGCAGGACTTCCGACCCGATACCGAGGTGCCCGAGTGACAGCCAATAACTCCCGTCGTCTTTCATGCGGAATACCTCGAGACTCGTGGTGAAAGCTTCGTTTACTTCCACTTCTACCGTAACCAGTTCTGTCCGCTGAGACAGTTTTTTCAGTCCCTGCGCAGAGACAAGGGCAGGCATCGAGATGAGAAGAAGTGCGATAAGGATCTGTTGCAGCAAGTGTTTCATAAAATGGGATCCCCGGAAATGACCGGATAACATCCAAGACAAAGGTAACAAAAATTCCGCATTTGCAAGCGCTGCACCGTCCTTTCACCCGCCGGGGATCCGGCGGTCCGTTTGGACAAATCCATTTATACTCCAATAATTGACCGGATTACAATCATTTTTTACTATTTTTGTTAAGGACGATGAAGCTGTTTTGAAATGATTGCCGAAGTTTATTGAGCGGCGTTTTCTAGACAGTTTCTATACAGACTTGCAAAATGAGAAACTTGAGAGTACTCCTTTTGGCGTTGATCGCTTCATGCTTCCTCCTGGCGCCCATGAAGGCGGCCCCCCACAACCGTTACGGGATGGTCCTGGTCCAGGGAAACGACGGCAGTTACACGATCAAAAATGCCAAGGCTTACGAAGCCCTGATCGGTGATCCGTACCGGCTCCCGAAGGCACTTGTCCCCTATACCGCAACGGTGAAGGCTTACGACAAGGCCGCCATGAAGACCGTCGCTGTGGAAACCCATATCTATAAGAAAGGCGCGGGCGGGAAAAAGCTTCCCCTGCTGGTATACCGGTCGGGGCAAAGCAACTCTCCCGTCGTGTTCCTCATTCATGGAGGCGCTTGGGTTGCAGGAAATTACAAAGCAGCATCCTATTTCTGCAAAACCCTTGCGGGCAAATACGGTATCACGGTCGTCAGCATCGAGTACTCGTTTGCCAACGAACCCGGAGTGCGGATGGAAGACACAGTCCAGGACTGCTATGACGCTGTGGAATATGTGCTTCCCAGGGCTGAAGCGTTCGGCATCGACCCCGAACGGGTGGGATTCGTCGGAAGTTCCGCCGGCGGACATCTCTCAGCCTGCTGCGCCATGCATTTTCCGCAGACCAAGGCCTATGCCGGCTGGTATGGAGCCTATGATCTGCACTACTCAATGAGCTTTTACGCCCACGAGTCAGACGTCAGGCGGCGCCAGCGCTACGACGTGTTCCTGAACGGATGGGCACCGGATTATATCGAACGCTTCTCCCCCGTTAAAATCGCAGCGTCCAAAAGTGGCCTGTCTTACAAGGTGATCCTGTTCACCGGCACGGCCGATATCACCATCGGCCCGGACAATGCGCGCCGCTACCGGGAAGCCCTTTCAGGAGCGGGGATCAAGCATATCAAGGTCGTGACATACAAGAATGTCACCCACTCCATCGGCGGATCCTATGCCGCCAACGACATGTTTTCCAGAACGATGCAATTGTTTGCCAAAACCTTGTAATTGATTGGGTATGATGAATGGTTTTATGAAAAGAATTCTTATTGCGGCAGCCCTGCTCGCCGTCGTGCCTACTGTCGCGGGTAACCGCGTTACCGAGATTCCCGCTCCGCAGACAGCCGGGCAGGATCAGTATCGGGAACACCTCAAGAACATGTATGCCGGCGCCGGAATGAAATACGCATTTGACCGGCAGAAACCCGCCCGCTGGCAAAAATGGCAGAAGCAACTCCGCGCCGAACTCGCCCGGACGCTCGGACTCGACGTGATTGAAAAGGCTTGTGCCGGATTCAAGCCCACAGCCCGACAGACAGGCAGTGAAGACCTCGGCTGGTGCACCCGGGAGCGCTGGGAAATCCGCACCGAGCCGGACATCCTCCTGCCCATCGTCATCATGCGTCCAAAGGACCTGGAGGGGAAGAAAGTCCCCCTGATGATCACGCCCCATGGCCATGGGAAAAACACCGAATCCTATGCCGGCGTATACCTGAGTGAGCAGGAGCGCATCAGCGGAGAGGAGGGAGAACGGAATGTCGCCGTCCAGGCAGCCCGCCACGGATTTATCGCCATCGCCCCCACAGCCCGCGGTTTCGGAAAAACCCGCAATCAAAAGGACCTGGAGGCCGACAAGACCAGTTCCTGCCAGGACCTGATGCTCCGGGACGCCCTCGTCGGCCGGACACCTGTCGGCGACCGGGTCTGGGATATCATGAAAATCATCGACTGGGCCATGGAAAACCTTCCCGTGGACGGGAAGAACATCATTGTCTCCGGGAATTCCGGCGGCGGCACGGCGACTTTTTATGCAGGAGCCATGGACACCCGCATCTCGCAGTCCCTGCCGGCCTCAGCTTTCTGCGGCTATGAAGAAAGCATCGGACTGATCGTGCACTGCGCCTGCAACTATGTCCCCGGGGTCATGCGTCTCGGAGACATGGGCGATCTCGCCGGCCTGACTGCCCCGCGTGCCTTCTGTGCCATCAACGGGGTCAAGGACAACATCTTCCCGATCGAAGGTGCACGCCGCACTTTCGAAACCGTCCGGAAGGTCTACGAAGCGGCAGGCGTTCCCGAGAATTGCGCGCTTTACGAAGGCCCCGAAGGGCACCGGTATTACAAGGACGGCGCCTGGGACTTCATTCTTAGCCACTTGAAATAGCCTGGAAAACAGGGCCTTTCCGCCCCCTACCGGGCCACTTTCTCTTCTCGTTCACCGAGGATCTGACGGACAAGAAGGGGCTCATTGGTCGTAATGCAATCGAGCCCGAGGGCAATCATTTCCCGGATATCCTCCTCTTTGTTCACGACCCAGGCATTGACCGTCATCCCCAATTCGTGGGCCCGTTTGACCCATTCGGGATGGTTCTGGAAGGCCCGGAAATCATAATCCAGGCCATTGATGCCGGACCCCCGCAACGTATCGGGATCGGCCCCGCGGCTGACATACTGGATGCTGAAGCCGGAGGTAACCCGGGCGAGATGGGTGCACGCGGCAAGATTCCCGCTGATAAACACGACCCGTGAAGGATCATACAACTTGTGGTCCATCAGTTTCTGGATGCACATGTCGGCCATCAGGATGGTTCTTTCGTCGGAGCCCTGCCCCTTCAATTCCAGGACGAGCAGGGTATTCTTCGACTTGGAAACCTGCTTGAGGTAGGCATCCAGCGTCGGCCGCTCTTCCCCGTTGGGCAGCGTAAGGCCTTTCAAGGCGGAATAAGGGGTCTCGCGGATGAGCATCTTGTTTATCGTGGGGTTGTGATTGACGACAATCACATTATCCTTGGTCAGGTGGACATCGATCTCGCTGCCCCAGAAGCGCTCTTTCTGCGCACATTTGAGCGATGCGATCGTATTCTCAGAATTCTTGGCTTTTTCATTTTTCCAGAATCCCCGGTGGGCGCAGATCTGGACTGTATTCTCCTGGGCCGTCACAAAGGGTGACGCCACGAAAAAAGCGGTAAGGACCGCGAGGGCCATTTTCTTGAGCATCATCATCGTACATTAACAATTACTTGTTCCACATATTGTTGGTCGGAAAATAATCCAGGCCCAGTTCCATCGACTGGCGCTCCGCCTGCGGATTGTCCACGGCCCGGAAACAAATCTTCAGCCCCAGGGAATGGCAGAAGTCCACCAACTCCCCGAGCGATTCGATCTTGCGCCCCCCGTATTCAAGAGAGATGGGCGCATTCAAGTCGGGATAATTGAATGCCAACGCTGCATTCCCCAGCTCCAGAAGCATGGGTATGTCCTCCATCTTGGCGAAAATCAAATGGATACGTTCCTTGCCGCCGGAATCGCGATACGCCTTGAGCAACTCCCGGTTACCGGAGGAAACGATGCAGCGGCCCTGCAGACCGTACTTCTCAATGTCCCTGTTCATCTTTTCGATAATCCCGCCATCTTCCTTCAGTTCGACGAAAGCGACACATCCACTGCGGCGACAGATCCGGAAATAATCCTCCATCGTCGGAATACGGACCTGCCGGGGCGTGAGGGAGGAATAATCGTAACGCCGCTGGGCCGACGCCGTATTCACCTCTTTGATGGCAAGGCGCCGGAGCTCCTCCAGGGTATAATCCTTCACTTTTCCGGTCCCGGTGGTCGTACGATCCAACGTCGCGTCATGCATACACACCACCTGCCCGTCCGCTGTGTTCCGGAAATCGGTCTCGATGGCCCAGCAACGATGCGCGGCTGCAGCCTCGAAAGACGCGAAAGAATTCTCCGGGCCGAAGGGCTGCAGCCCCATGTGACCGGACCAAAGCGGCCAGGACGGGGTGTTCCGATCCGCTTCCGAGTGGCGCCGGGGACGGTTTTCCAGCCAGTCTTTCGCCCAGGCCACCCGATACCGGCACGCTTCCAGGAAATCGGGCCACGGCATCCATCCGGTAACGTCACTTTCGTTGTACTGAACTTTGACCAGCGTGTCTCCCTTACGGTTCCGGGCGAAGATCCAACGGACGTTCGCCGCCATGGGCACAACCGAACTGTCGAAGAAAGAGGCGTCGAAAGGGCCCAACTCCAGCAGGGACATCAAGGCCATCAAGGTATTATCGTGGCCGAACCGCAGTCGCACGGAGGGAGTCCCCGCCGCCAGGTCTTTTTCGGCCGTAGAAAGAAACTCCTCCAGCAACGGCGAGGCGCCGGCGACATTCAGGGGCTCTGCCCATCCGCTGTTGTGGCTGAACTTCCAGTCGTCCATTTCCGCCAGGACAGCTGCTTCTTCCTCCGTGAAAACCCGCGGAAAGGAACTGTCCGGAATGCCGGTTCCGGGAAGGTGACAGCCATAATAGAACAAGGAGCGGACAAACTGAGCCGGATCTGCCAGGCCCCGGGCGGCATCCGGATCGGAAAACAACCGGGCATACAACGCACCGGCATCGAAACGGGCCGCAAACAAACTGTCCATATTGGCAGGAACCGGCGCTTTCCGATGGAGCAACGGGACCATCGAAGAATTCACATCCGCGAAACAGGTCAGCCGCGGACGGACCTCCCGCATGCCATCCAGGAAACTGTACATACTCAATATGCACCGGGGCACATCCGACGATACCGCCTCCACGCGTCCCCGCAGGAGGGAAGGCCACTTCGCCGCCATCCGCCGGCCCAGTTCGTACAGTTGGTCACGTCCCGGCTGGCTCAGGTCTCCCCCACGGCCTTTCAGCATCGGATACAGGGAATCGAAACAGGACCGGATTTGTTCACCCGCAGGAGTCAAATCCGCCCCGTGCAAGAGCCCGGCGATGATCTCATACTCCTTTTCATGGGTGAGATAGCGGGAACCATGGCGGCCGAAATGACTGACATATACAGTCTTATACCCTTTCGGAAGTGGTGTGTCCTTCCGCGGTGCGGAGAAATCGTACTGCGTATAAACTCCCCTGCCCCCCGCCAGGAGCGTAACCGGAAGTAACAGAAGCCAAAAGAACAGAATCTTCTTCATGACAGAATCCCGGGTTCAAAAGGATGTCCTTGCCATCTCATGGAAACAGCCGGAGAAATCTATCCCACGGGATAAGCAAAGATAATTGAAAAAATGTATATTTGTATCAATCGGAAAACCATTCACATGGGCACAGCGGTCACACTGGACATGTACCTGACAGCAGGAGCGGGAATCATCGCGCTCCTCGCCGGCGTTTTGCTGACCCGGGCCATCCCGCTGCTGAAGCGCCTCTGCATTCCCACTCCGGTCTCCGGCGGCATCGTGGTTTCCCTGATCACACTCGCCTGCCACAGCCTGCTGAAAACCGATTTCCAATTTGACGGCACCATCAAGGATATCTGCATGACGCTCTTTTTCACCTCAGTGGGCTTCCAGTCCAACCTGCGGGTCTTCAAACAGGGCGGAAAACAGCTGACCGTCATGATCGGCCTGGTCGCCGTGCTGATCGTAGCCCAGAACCTGCTTGCCGTAGGAATCGCCAAAGGATTGGGTATCAGCCCGCTCATCGGCATGGCAACCGGTTCCATCCCGATGTCCGGCGGGCACGGGACGTCCGGCGGATTCGCTCCCGTGCTGGAGCAAATGGGGCTGACCGGGGCCGCTTCCATCACCATGGCGGCCGCTACGTTCGGCCTGGTCGCCGGCTCCCTGATCGGAGGACCCTTGGGGGAAAGCCTGATTGCCAGGCACCATTTGGCCAAAGAATCCCTTTCCAGTGACGTCGTGCTGGGCATGGAAGGAACCGCCGCCTCCAAGGAGAGCCGGACGGACCATCCCATCTCCGAGGAAACCCTGACCCGCAGATACACCCAAGGTGCCTGCCAGCTGCTCCTGGCCATGGCCATCGGCATGGCGCTCAACCGGTTGCTGGCCTTAACCGGGCTGACTTTTCCGACTTATTTCGGGGCACTGATTGCCGCGGCCTGCATCCGCAACATCAGCGGAGACAAAGCCGGGAAATGGATTTGCATGGATCAGATTACATCGATCGGCAACACCTGCCTGTCCCTGTTCCTGGGTATCGCCATGGCTACCCTCAAGCTCTGGGAACTGGCCGGCCTGATGCTGCCGCTCGTGGTGATCCTGCTGGCCCAGGCACTGTTCATTGTCCTGTTTTCCATCTTTGTCGCGTTCCCGGCCCTGGGGAAATCCTACGACTCCGCCGTCCTGGTCAGCGGGCTCTGCGGTTTCGGCCTGGGTGCGACGCCGAATGCGATGGCCAACATGTCCGCCGTCTGCTTCAAATACCACTACGCCGTCAAGCCGTTCATTATCATCCCCATTCTCGGCGCCATGTTCGTGGACATCATCAACACCGGCGTGATCACCCTGTTCCTGAATTTGTTATAGCACGTGGAGAGGCGGTTCTCCCGCATCCAGTTCCGTCACGGGCCGGATGAGGAAATGGAAGGACCTTTCCCCCGCCGGAACCAGATATTGATCCAACGGCAGGGCACCCCAGGAGTTGATGCCGCCGACACCCATCTGGAGCGCCTCGAAATGGACCCAGGTCTTCCCTGCAGAACGGTCGGCCAGATGGGCCTTCGGAAGAAGTTCCAAAGAATGTTTGGGCGCCGCATCCGTCTTACTGAACGAAATGGGTTTCAGCTTCTCCCCTTCCTCATAACAATCCAGCTCAGATTCGCTGAAAGGCAGGGCGGATCCGGAAAATGCGGAGTCCGAACGGATTTCCAAGCCGTATCGGTTCCCATCGACCACCCGCATGTAGCGCATACCCGTATGGGTCCCGGACTCTTGCGCCCGGACATAGGCCAGATGATACTGGTCTTCAACCCGTTGGATATACCGGTCCATCAAAGCAGCCGAGTTCCTGTCGCAATAATTCTCCCATGGTCCGTACCCGAAAAAATCGAGGGTGGAACAACTCCCGTTCATGGCCAGTTTCATCCCGAACCGGGACAGGAACGGCATCTTCTCCAAGCCACCGGCATCCCGCATTTCTTCCCGGACGTCAATCGAACCGTCCGCACCGACCGTATACGTCATCACGACTGTGGCCGCACCGCCCAGCGGCTCGAATTGCACGCGCAGCACGCCACCCTCAACGGAGAGCGTCTGTACCTTCCACTGCGGAACATGCCAGACCGCTGATTTCCTGTTCAGTTTCGCCCCGAAATCATTTTCCGTATAGGCCCGGCTGAAAGACGGAACCATCGGATCCGCCAGCAGTTCCTTTCCTCCAAGTACATACGAGCAGAGGGCCCCTGTGCTGCCATCGAAGACAGCGCGCCAGGAGACGGGACGGCAGAAGGGACCGGTACCGCTGGCCGTTTCTCCGGAATATACGATCCTGGACCCGTCCCGGCGGGGAACCACCGGAGTCGGGACCGGAGGAAGGACAAAAGCAGGCTCACAGAGCGGGAACTGATCGTATGCCACCTCGGTCCCGGCCTCAAGAAGCGGCTGGGACTGCTTCAACCGATAACGGACTGTCAGATAAACGGGGACATTTCCCGTGCGGGAAAGAATCTCCGGGCGTTTCACGCCAAGCGGAACCAGGGCCGATCCCTGCGGAGCCACATCGAGATCCGTGACAACGCCATTGCATATGGCCCGGCCGTCCGCCTTGATTTCCCAGAACAGGGAGACACCCTCGAGTCCGGTGAAGAAATTTTCATTGAAAACACGGACAGTCAAATTCTCCCCTGCCTCCAACGAAGAAAGGATATTCCGGTACTGATAGCGGACTTCATAGGCATGCGGATGCAGCGTACGGTCCGGCGCTACCACTCCGTTACAGTTGAAAGAGCCGCACGAGGGCTCCTCCAGGCCGTAATCTCCGCCGAAACCCCAGATATGATCCGTCCCTTTCACGGAAGGGTCCACCGGTTTATACAGCGCCTGGTCCGCGAAATCCCAGATAAAACCGCCCTGATAACGGGGGTATTTCCGGACCAAGTCCCAATACTCCTTGAAATTGCCCATCGAATTGCCCATGGCATGGGCGTACTCGCAAGGAATGAGCGGCAGGGAAGGGCCGGATTCCAGGTATTCCCGGGTCCATGCGGGAGACTTGTACATGGGGGAGGCGATATCCGTATTGTATCCGCCAGCCTGGAAGGCACCCTCGTACTGGACCGGGCGGGAGGGATCATATGTCTTGATCCAATCATAACAGGCCTCGAAGTTCGGACCGTTCCCCGCTTCATTGCCGAGACTCCAAACAATGACGCAAGGATGATTGAAATCCCGCAAGACCATCCGACGGTTCCGGACCAGGTGGGCTTCCCTGAAGTCGGGCCGCTTGGCCAAGGTCTTTTCCTTGAAACCCATGCCGTGCGACTCGACATCCGCCTCATCCAACACATAGATTCCATACCGGTCGCAGAGCGCATACCATTTCGGGTCATTCGGGTAGTGGCATGTCCGTACCGCATTAATATTCAATTGTTTCATAATGCGGATATCCCGAATCATGTCTTCTTCCGAGACGACATATCCCCGGTAGGGATTGAGTTCATGCCGATTGACCCCCTTGATCAGGACCGGCTGTCCGTTCACGAGAAGCTGCCCACCGCGGATTTCCACGCTCCGGAATCCGAACGGAATTTCCGTACTTTCACAGAGCCCGTTCCGGTCGGAAGCCCGCACCTTCAACAGATAGAGTTCCGGCGTTTCCGCACTCCACAGCGAGGCATTTTCCAAGGTCCGGGAACTCCGCACGACCCATCCGCCGCCGTCGGTTTTCTCCCGCTTTCCGCGGACTGCTTCCGAAAAAGAAAGGACCCGCCTGCCCGCGGGATCGGTCACTTCATAATCCAGCGAAACAATGCCCGGAGTCACTGTCGTTACAACGGAGAGCCGCCCGTCCATGGAAGCAGTTATTTTAATGTCTTCCAGGCGTTTCTTCTCCCGGGTATAGATGTAAGTATCGCGGGCGAGCCCGCTGAGCCGCCAGAAATCCTGGTCCTCCAGGAACGTTCCGTCACACCACCGGAATACCTCCAGGGCAATCAGGTTTTCCCCGGCTTTCACGAACGATGTGATATCGAACCGGGCTTCCAGTTTGCTGTCCTCGCTGTATCCGACATACCGGCCGTTTACCCAGACCCGGAGGTTGGATGTCGCAGAACCGACGCACAGACAAATCTGCTTGCCGATCCAGGACGGATCCACCGAAAACGTACGCCGGTAATCACCGACATGGTTGCGGAGAGTGGGGACAAACGGAGGATTGGTCTCGGAATTCCCTTTCCAGGGGAATCCGCTGTTCAGGTAGACCGGATTCCCGTATCCGTTGAGTTCCCACATCCCGGGAACCGGCATGGTTCCCCAGGCGGAATCGTCGAATCCGACCGCCTCAAAGCCTTGCAGACGCCCTTCCACAGAAGGATTCCAGTAGAATTTCCACACCCCGTTCAACGAAAGCGTTTTCTGCTCGGAAGTCGTGAATGTTGAGGACATCGGCATCCGGTTTTCTTCGAAGAAATCCGGATCCTGCCAGGGTTCCATGGGCTTCGCCGGCAAAAGCGACGGTTGGATGAGGAAAAGGGCTGCGGCCAGCAGGGACAGAATCTTTTTCATGACAGGTCAGCAGGTCAGAAGAGTTTCTTCGCTTCCCCGTTGAAATAATCGATGCACTGCCGGATATCCGGTACGGAATTGTCCCAGTTATACTCGTACTCGATGGAGAAATAGCCCTTGAATCCCTGGTCCTTCAGAATCTGAAGCATGGAAGGCACATTCAGGACACCGGTTCCCCAGATCACATCGTGCGGACCGCCTTCTGCATCGGCAGGAGCGATATCCTTGAAATGCAGGGAGATAATCCGTCCGTCCAGTTTCCGAAGGCATTCCAGTTGGTCCAGACCGCAGCGTTTCCAGTGGCCGACATCCGAGCAGGAGCCCAGGCGGGCGGACCGGCCCGAAACGGCCGCAAGCAGGCTGTCCGGCGTCCAGTACGTCGAGGGACGCGGATGATTATGGACGGAAACGGCAATCCCGTACTGATCCGACAGTTTTTCGACAAGGTCCCAGTCTTTCATCGCCGGCTCCGTGGAGATGAATTCCATCCCCATCTCTTTGGCGAAGGCGAACTCTTTCTCCCATTCGGAGGAATCCGACGGAACGAACACACCGGTGCCCACAATCTTCACTCCCTTCGAAGCCGCCAGGTCCAGGATCTCTTTCCGGGTCTTCCCGTCCATGCCATAACCGAACACCTGGTCTCCCCATTTGTCACCCAACCGGTGACCCGGGAAGGCTTCGATGTACTTCACGCCCAGGGAAGCGGTTTTCTCGAGGGCTTCCTCAAAAGTGAACTTGTGGAAGGTATAGGACTGCATGGAAAGGTTCCAGCCGTTCTTTTCCGCCGGAGTCTGCTTCGGCGAACAGGCGGCCGCCGCCAGCAAAACGGCGGCAGCAGCCAGGAATAAACGCATTCTAGTCATTGGGCATGTCAGGTAAAGAGTAACCGTTATGATACGTATGCTTGATCCACTCCTGGGCCATTTCTTTCGCATTGAACTGACCGTAGCGGCGATCGAAGCGCGGGTCTCCGTCTATGACCTTGAAATCGTCGTAGTTGACGATCCGGATCGTAGCCGAATCCGAAATATTGGTGAAGCGCATGCCTTCTCCGTCCCATTTCAGCTCTTGGTGCAGACCGGTCGGTCCGGCCAGCCGGACTGCCAGGACACCCATGTCGACCATTTCCGTGAACGGGCCGGAAATCTGGAAGTTGGAAGAGGTCTCGACCCGGTTCTCCGGAGACTCCTTGCAAGCCCGGATCCAGTCCTGTTCATGCGCATCGGTCTTCCAAATGTCCCCGTTCCCGCCGGGAATGCGGCGGAGAACCGGCGCCGGCTCCTTGAAATAATCCATCGCCGATTTCGGCAACAGCATGGGTTTCAAGCCATAGCATCCGGCCATGATCTTGCCCTTGGTACCGATGAACAGCAGTCCGCCGTTCTCATCGCCCATCATCTCGCCGTCAGGGAGTTCTTCCGGGCGGGGCGGCATCAGACCGCCGTCATACCAGTACACCTTCAGCTCGGGCATCTTGACATTGCCCTTCGGGGCGCGGGCCGGGAAGGTATAGGTAATCATTTCCGCATGCGGGGGTGAATAGAGGTTGCTCAGGGTCGAGCTGGCGATCACGCTCGTCGGATACTTGATCCCGAGGGCCATCACCACCGGATCCATGATGTGGCAGGCCATGTCGCCCAGCGCACCCGTTCCGAAATCATAGAAGCCCCGCCAGTTCCAGGGGGTGTATGCCGGGTCGTAAGGCCGCATCTCGGCCGGCCCGATGAACAGATCCCAGTCCAGGGTCTTGGGGACTTTGACTCCCCCGGCCGGCTGCATCAGTCCCTGCGGCCAGATCGGCCGGTCCGTCCAGCAATGCACTTCCGTGACCTCTCCGATCACGCCGGACCAGATCCATTCGGTCAACTGGCGGCAGTCGTCGAAGGAATTCCCCTGGTTGCCCATCTGGGTCGCCACTTTGTATTTCTTGGCCAGTTTCGTCAGCAGACGGGCCTCATAGACGGAATGCGTCAGCGGCTTCTGGACATAGACATGCTTGCCCAGGGTCATGGCATGAGCCGCGATGACGGCATGCGTATGGTCCGGCGTCGCCACCACGACGGCATCGATATCCTTGCCCATCTGGTCCAGCATGACGCGCCAGTCCTTGAACCGGCGGGCGGAAGGATAGTCGTTGAAAGTCTTCATGGCATAGCTCCAGTCTACATCGCAGAGCGCCACGATATTCTCGGTCGCCATGTTCTTGAGATTGCGACGGCCCACGCCGCCGATCCCGACTCCGGCGATGTTGAGTTTGTCACTGGGGGCAACATGCCCCAGGGTTTTCCCGAGCACATGGCTGGGGACAATCGTAAAGGCAGCCGCTCCGGCAGCCGCCGTCAAACCGGTCTTGAGAAAATCTCTTCTGGAATACTCTTTCATATTGTACTGAATATGTTTGGCAGAAATATTAGTGTATACAAGTGGTTTCTCAAAAATACAAAAAAATCATATTAACCCGTGCGTTTTATTCCTTTTTTACACACTTTCCAAGAAATTAATGCCTCGAATCTTTTGATTTATAGCCGAATATTTCTATTTTTAACCGAATCAATCTTTTCCAGCCATGAAAGCTTTCAGAATTACTGCTGTCGTAGCGCTCATCCTTTCCACATGCGCGGCCGTCAATGCACAGGTCAACCTCAAGGCTTTGAAAGAAAAAGCCCAGAACGCGGCCAAGAAAGGCCTCGAAAATGTTACGGGAGGAAACACGGGAACCGGTTCCTCTGCCACCACCTCAACCTCGCCCCTGTCAGGTGCCTTGAAGAATGCAGCCTCGGCGCTTCCGGCGCCGAAGGGTAAAACCTTCTATGTCAGTGCCTCTACCGGTTCAGCCCGTGCCGACGGCCTGTCCGCAACCTCTGCCATGAAAGACCTGCAGAAAGCCATCGATACCGCCGAGGACAATGATATCATCTACGTGGCCGAAGGCAATTACCTGGGCAATCTCGACCGCGGATACATCGAGTGCGGCAAATTCGGAAGTTCTTCCACCAGCCTGGGCAAGTTTATCAGCATTTACGGAGGTTATTCCCCTGACTTCAGCGAGCGGAATATCATCAAATACGTCACGAAAATCCAGCCGGTCGATCAGAAGTTCATCGTACCCCTTTTCAACATCAACGCCAGAAGGCCGAACGGCTATACCGGACCGATGGGGAATGTCGTGGTGGACGGCCTGGTCTTCGACTTCGGAGAAAACAACCTTTATTGCAAGGCGAATGTGAACGACCCCATCACCGGTACGCCCAACGAAGGCGTGCTCACCGGCCGTTTCATTGAGCCGGACGGGGCCCCCAACGTTCCCAAAGTAGGATTCAGCAACGGTGACGAATACGGCCTCCACCTCGACGTGGAAGGCAATGTCCGAATCTCGAACTGCATTTTCGTCAACTGCCGCGACTATGGTATCTGCGCGCTCATGGGCAAGGGCCACATGGAGATTTCCAATAACATCTTCATTTCCTGCCGGTATGCCGCCTGCCAAGTGAGAGGGAACACCAGGGATGCCGACATCCCTCTGGTATCCCTTGACTTCCACCACAATACCGTTCTCTTCACCTGGACAAGGACCAAGGCGTTCGAAGATATGGGCCAGGGCTTCCGCTTCATGAACGGAATCCGTACCATCAACGTTCACAATAACATTTTCGGATGCAACAGCAACTGCGCTGTCGAAAGGGTCTTCTACGAATCCAACGCAGCCATGGAGAAGGAAAAAGTCAGCAATCTGTATGACAACTATTTCTTCGCCAATCGCCGGGATCTCGAGCTCGCGGCACCGGGTGTCGCCACGATTTCCGTGCCCGCGGCCCGGATCGAGGAAGCAGAGCAGATTGGGCCTAAATTCGAAGGCAACATGGAAATGCCTGAGAACGAAGCCTTTATCAACGCGATTGACAAAGCCTACCTGGAAGGATTCATGTCGCTGACCATCATCTCTTCCCAGAGTTACAACGCCAATTCCGCCGCCAACCAGGTCAACCGGCTTTTCGGTTTGAATCAGCAGGGCAGCGAAATCGTCCGGCCCAGCATGTACTGCAACAAATATCCTTGGGAGAAGGCGAAAGACCTTTTCGGCAAGGTAGCTAACTATGGGGCACAGATGCCCGAATAATTTTCATATCATGGATAATACGATTGACAGGAGAAGTTTCTTCAAACGGATGGCCGGTGCCGGAGCACTGATCGCCACCTCACAACTGCCGTCCTGGGCAGATGACAAACCCGAAGTTTTCCCGGAAAGAGGCCGGTATGAACGGCTGTCGCTCAGCTATGCCGTCGTCCGGATCGGTTTGGAAAAACCGTTTTCTGTCCTGCACATCTCGGACTCCCACCTCACGGCGGCGTATCCGCACGAGAATGAGAAGAAACAGAAGTTGAATACAAACCGGACGCGGACCTTCGGCGGACGGCAGGAAGAAGCCCTTCGGGATGCCCTCGCGTGGGCGAAGCAGCACGTGGATTATGTGGTCCATACCGGAGACCTGATCGACTGGCAGAGTGAAGCGAATTTCGACCTGGTCAAGAAGTATTTCGGTCCCGACATCATCGGAGCGGTCGGGAACCACGAATTCAGCCCGGACATGGGCTATACCGAGCCGAAAATGGAAACGACCGAATCCGGGAAAGACCGGACACGTGCGCAACTGCAACGTATCTTCCCCTTCGATATCCAGTTCCAGTCACAAGTCGTGGGCGGAGTGAATTTCATCACGATGGACGATGTCTACGGCTATGTCGTCGAATCGCAGGTCCAACGGTTCCAGGAAGAGGTCAAGAAGGGTTTGCCGATTGTCCTGTGCATGCATGTCCCCTTCTTCACGGATACCATCTGGCGTGCCCACGTCCGCTTCTGGAAAGACAAAGGTCCGCTTGCGGACGGCACGTTCCCGGCCGTTTCGGGCGATTACAAAATCCAGCAGGAAGATCCCGTTACGCGGGATTTCCTCGCCTGGCTCCGCGAACAGCCGCTGCTCAAATGCATCCTGGCCGGTCATGAACACTTTACGATAGAAGACCAGTTCTCCCCTACCTGCCGGGAGTATGTCGTCGGCGGAAATTTCCTCTTCCACGGTCAGGAGGTACTATTTATCTAGATACATGAAACATACGACTTTTCCTCTCCTGCTGGCAGCGATGCTGCTGGCAGGAGCTTGCCATACGGGCAAAACTCCCATTACCACGACGGACTGGGAAGCCGCCGACTCGACCGCCTATGCCTATCTTTCCATGCACATCGCGCTTCCGGACGCGGATAAGGGCCCGGCAAAGCAGATCCGGCAGGAACTGACGAAAGTCATGGACGGACAGTTGAGCTGCCTGTCTCCGGGAGAGCAGGAACGCTGCTTCCCGCCCTACAGCGGTCCTTCGGGAAACACCGATGCCCTGCTCTCTTACTACAAGGACCAGGTCCTCGCACAAATCGGGAAACTGTCCCAGGAAGATGCAGAAGACCGGATCAAGTACATGGATGAGAACCCGGATATTACACCCGGACAAAAAGCCGGACTGATTGCAGAGATTCCGAAATGGAGCTATGACTTCACCCTCAAAAAAGTGCTCGAGACACCGCAGTATGCCGTCTTCCTGTCCCAGAATTACATCTACATGGGCGGCGCCCATGGCGGCGTCACAGGAGCGGGCTACCTGACTTTCGACAAACGGGACGGCCACCGGGTCGATCCGGTCATTGACACCGCTTCGACACAGGCCATCCAGCCGCTGCTGGTCCGCGGACTGCTCCAGTACTACAAGGAGGCCGGCGTGGAACTGACCCGGGAACAATTGCTGGACCAGCTGTTTCTCTCCGAGGACGGAATCATCCCGCTGCCTTCCTGGACGCCGCATCCGACAGAAGAGGGCCTGTCCTTTGTCTACCAGCAATATGAAATCGCCAGCTATGCCGAAGGCATGCCGTCTTTCATCCTGCCCTATGCAGAGGCAGCGCCCTTCCTCACGCCGGATGCCCGGAACGTCCTGGGCGGAAAACTGTAGGGATTCTTACACCAATTCGATTCCGGCCTGATGGCATGCGACCCGCATGTCGTCGGGCCAGATTGCGGACTGGATTTCTCCGATATGGGCTTTGCGCAGGAGGAACATGCACAGGCGGGACTGGCCGATGCCGCCGCCGATGGTATAGGGCAGCGAGCCCTCCAGCAGCCGGCGGTGGAAATACAGGTCTTCTTTCCACTGCTGTCCCCGCAGGGCCAGCTGACGGCGGAGCGCCTCCGCATCGACCCGGATGCCCATGCTGGACACCTCGAAAGCCATTTGTAAGACATTGTTCCACAGGAGGATATCTCCATTCAGCCCCTGGTAACCCTCCTCGTTCTCCGTGCTCCAGTCATCGTAGTCAGCCGCCCGGCCGTCATGGACGGATCCGTCTGAAAGCCGGCCGCCGATTCCGATGACGAACACGGCCTTGTGCTCCTGCACAATCCGGTTCTCCCGCTCCTTGGGAGACAGATCCGGATACCGGCGGAGCAATTCCTCTGAATGAATGAAAAATATCTCCTCAGGAAGTTCCGGGACGATGGCCGGGAACTCGACATAGAGTTTGTTCTCCGTGACCTTGATGGCCTCGTAAATCCGCCGGACCGTCTTTTTCAGGAACGCCAGGGTCCGGTCTTCCGGCCGGATGACCTGCTCCCAATCCCACTGGTCCACATAAATGGAGTGCAGGTTGTCCAGGTCCTCATCCGGACGGAGGGCATTCATGTCCGTATAGATCCCTCTACCAGGGGCAATCCCTAAATCAGCCAGTTTGAGGCGTTTCCATTTCGCCAGGGAATGAACCACCTCCGCCGGGGCTTCCGCCATCGAACGGATCGGGAAGCGGACCGGCCGCTCCACACCATTCAAATCGTCATTGATTCCCGTCCCGGAGAGCACCACCATCGGCGCAGTGACCCTGAGCAGGGCCAGCTGCGCCGACAGGTTCTCCTGGAACATGTCCTTGACCGATTTGATCGCTTTTTCCGTCTGTTCGACAGAACCCAGCAAATTCCGGTAATCCGGTGGAAGGATCAGTGACATAATAAAATCTATTACAAACCGAGCTGTTTGAAGAAATCATTCCCCTTGTCGTCGACCAGGATGAAGGCCGGGAAGTCTTCCACGCGGATCTTCCAGATCGCCTCCATGCCCAGTTCGGGATATTCGACACACTCGATACTGCGGATACTGCTCTGCGAAAGCACAGCCGCCACGCCGCCGATCGTACCCAGGTAGAAGCCCCCGTGCTTTTGGCAAGCATCGGTGACGACCTTGGAACGGTTGCCCTTGGCAATCATCACGAGGGAAGCGCCATGATCCTGGAATTCATCCACATACGGGTCCATGCGATTGGCTGTGGTGGGGCCCATGCTGCCGCAGGGATAGCCGGGCGGCGTCTTGGCCGGGCCTGCGTAAAGGATCGGATGGTCTTTGAAATAGGCCGGCATGCCCTCTCCGGCATCGAGGCGGGCTTTGAGTTTGGCGTGTGCGATATCCCGGGCCACGATGATCGTCCCCTTCAGGTTGACGCGGGTGCCGACGGTGTATTTGGTGAGTTCCGCCCGTACATTGTCGATGCCCTTGTCCAGGTCGATCTCAATGCCCTTGGGACCTTCGCCGGGGCGGCGGTATGCTTCGGGGATCAGTTCTGAAGGATTGAAATCCATCTTCTCGATCCAGACGCCGTCTGCATTGATTTTACTCTTGATATTGCGGTCGGCGGAGCAGCTGACGCCCATGCCGATCGGGCAGCTGGCACCATGGCGCGGAAGGCGGATGACACGGATGTCGTGTGCCAGATATTTGCCGCCGAACTGCGCGCCAAGCCCGATTTTCTGCGCTTCC
>Ga0256405_10002536_pt1 | contig 41472 bp, 51 predicted proteins | sample RumenRJG_02DNA_FD_189096 | JGI IMG/M metagenome (GOLD analysis project Ga0256405, IMG submission 189096) | Bovine rumen microbial communities from Lethbridge, Alberta, Canada - RJG_02 | ecosystem: Host-associated > Mammals > Digestive system > Stomach > Rumen | place: Canada: Alberta... | reverse complement strand
GGCCGCCGCCTTTAGTCCCTGTAAATGAATAGTAAAAAGGGTACGCATATCCGTGCCCTGAAGCAGGGCCTACGTCAGATTCAAATGGACCGCCATAAACATTAAGCAACTCATCTGTTATGCATCTGTGGTCATGACTAGGCATTTCTTGAATTGTTAACGTGTGAGTCGCCTCACCACCAGTGTCACCACTTGCATAATCGCCACCAGCAGCAAAAACAAATTGATTTGTAATTTGCGTCCAAGTTCCAACGCCAAACAAAGTTGCAGGGCTTGTAGAATTTGAGTTCCAATAATATGAGCCAACCGGATAGATTAAGTCAATAATACTAGTATTTGTCGGTATTGAAGGCTTGTTGGATAAATCAGCGTAAGACCCGGAAGTTGCCACAGTTGCTAAGTTAGGTGTGCCCGTTAAATCAGAATAAGCGCCACTTGTAGCAACCGTAGAAAGGCTCGAAACATCAGCCTTTGTTTGGAATTCAAGTTGTAAATCTGACTGGTCATCGATATCGCCAATAATATCGCCCCATGAAATTAATGTACTTATATTTCCTGTTGGCACGGTAATTTCAGGCAAAAGTTCTAAAATACCTCTAAAAATCGTGAAAATATCGCCGTTTTTACTAATTTCTAAGTCATACCAATATTGCCCAGGTTCTAAAAGCGCCGTGTTATCAGGGTTAATCCTAACCACATATTGATTCTCAGCTCTCTTCGTAATGCCACTATTCAAAGACCTCTGAAAAAGGTAATTTTCATCTTGCGAGTTTCTTTTGCAAGAAAAGAAAGCAGCGTCTAGGTTTTCCACACCCTCAAGTTCAAAGCCAAAACTTTGGGTGTCGCCTTTGACCATTTTTATGTTGTATGTTGTAAAATTTGGCATTTTTACCTCCTTTAAAGCCAACGTGAATAGTCATTTACAATAATTTTTTCTACTATGCCGTCATAATTTATAGTGTTTACGCCAGAATTTAACTTAAAATCATCGTAATTACCAGTTACTAGACGGTTTTTAAGAACGCCGTTTTTCACAGCTTCGAGGTTTGTTGTGTCAATCGTAATGTAATCTTCAAGCCCTAAAGTTATGTAAAAAGCATCTTTCCCGTTAACGCCTAAATTAATGTCACCAACACCATATATGGTCATTTTAGGTAAAGAGTACACATTACCTTTGTTTATTATTGATATTTCATTTTTCTTAACGTCAGACAATTTTATATAAAGACTAAAATCAGCTTCAAAATCTCTTGGTATATTTACGTAAATGTAGTTAAAAGGCTTAAAAGTAGAGTAATTGGCCGTTGTAGAAACGGTTGCATTTACTAAAAGATTTAAAGGGTTTTCGCCAAAACAATACCCAAAAGCCAAAGAATCATTTACCAAAGAACACTCACAGCCCACAGCCATCCCACTTGAATAGACATCCAAACGATAATTACCAGCATCTAATTTTAAATCCTCTATGGGTATGAAAAATGTAGTATTTTGCGTGGCAATACCCTCGAAAGTCAACACACCGTCATTACAAGTTGCAGTGACACCGTTTTTTTGTGCGTAATAATCTATAAAAGTAACTAATTGCTCTGCGCCATTAAAAGTTAACTCTTTTTCAGTTAAGCACTTTTTAAAAGGTTGCACATGCATAGTAACGGAGGCGGTTTTAAAGCGAATCAGCTTATTAAAATCAATCTGGTTAATAATTTTATATTCGTAAACCATAGAAGGCTCATTTGAAAAAGTCACGGTGCCTTCAGAGTTTAAAAAGCCTATAACTTGGTCCACCACTGACTTGTCGGTTATTCCTATATCAAAAGATTTATCGTAAGCAGCGTAACCTAAGTCCGTGATTATATCACCGTCTCGACCGTCTATTTCTTCAATATTTGTGCGCATTTGCGGTTTTGATATAGGTGGTAAATTTTGAATCAATAAACCATTTATCGTTTTGCTACTAACTCCGTTTAAAATTATGTACGGAAACATCTGACCTCCTTAAGCATATATAGCTTTTTCAACAGTTTTTCTAACAAATCTACCCATATTTTCGTCATCCATTTCAACAGTCATACCAGCTAAAGCCTCTTTAAATGCGTTAACGGTCTGTGTATATGAAAAAACTTCAAAAGCGTTTTCTTTATTGATTTTTGCAGTGTCCAAATTTCCCTCTATATCCCAGTTTGTTGGTATCGCGTCTTTCATCTCGCTAGTTACATTTTTCATTTCATTATAAAAACCGACACCAATGCCTTCAGCTAAAGGTGCTCCAACCTTATCTCTAAACAGTTTTGACGGTGAATTAATACCAAATAAATGCATTATGAATTGTGTAACATTTCCAACCCATTCAGAGATTTTGTTTTTAATCCAGTCAAAACTGTGAATTATACCGTCCCATATACCTTTAACAATACCAACACCTATATCTAGAAGTTTTCCAGGCAGTTCCCACAAATACTGTAAAATTGCGCCTGCTAATTTTCCGGCCGCTTCCACAACAGACCCAATGCTAGACATTAAACCTTGAATTAAACCCCCAACTAACCTGACTCCTGTCTGTATTAGCTCTGGGAGTTTTTGTACTAATGTGGTTGCAAGCTTAAATATAATTTGTGGCATTATTTCTACTAATCTTGGTAAAGCTTTAATTATTCCCTCTATTAGCGCAAAAATAATGTCTACTCCAGACTCCAAAATAACAGGCAAGGTGTCTATAGCTGCATTTGCAATATCTACAATTATTTTTGGGATCATGCTAATTAAGCCTGGTAAAGCATTTGAAATTCCTTTAGCCAAAGCAACAATTAACTCTAAACCGGTTTTTATAATTAACTCCAAATTATTGAAAAATGTACTGGAAATTTCTGAAACAATCTTAGGCACCATAGATATCAACTGTGGTAAAGCTTGAGTTATACCCTTTATGAGGCTAGTAAGTATTTTTAGTCCAGCGTCTACAAGTTTTGGCAAAGAAGAAAGCAACGCTGAAAGAATTTTTGGTATTAACCCTGAAACAGCGTCTATAATACGCGGCAAAATCGATATTATTGAATCTAAAGCCGTTGAAACAGAATCTATTAAAACAGGCAACATTCCCTCTACAAGAGGCGGTATTGTCTCTATTATTTGCGGCACAACCGTCACCAAAAGCCCGCTGGCTAAAGTCCCTAAGCCGCTTATAACGTTTTTTACAACTGGAATCAGATTCTTGCTAAGATTCAGTACACTTTTTACTAGATTATCTATAAGGGGTGTTAAGTCCCCACCTCTTGCCAACCCAGTCAAAAGATTCTGCCATGCACTTTTTGTAGCATTCATAGAGCCTTCAATGGTTTTTTCGGCTTCCATTGCGGTGGTCCCAGTAATCTTCAATTCACCTTGAATTACGTGAATTGCATTAAAGACGTCATTCAGGTTGCCTATGTCGTAATGAATACCTGTTATTTTTTCAGCATCAGCTAAAAGGCGTTCCATTTCTGTTTTGGTGCCACCATACAAATGTGTTCGCACAAACTCGCTAGGTTTGTGCCGTTTATACAACTGCTGCATGTCACCATGCAGTTCAGACTATCTCTTCACTTTAAAAGTGCCCTGCGCTTCCATCCGCTTGGATGTACTCTACTTGCTTTCGCTTTCGTTAGTCGTTACACGTTTTCTTTTTTTTACAATATTCAAATCTATATCCTCTTGTTTTCCCTCTAAGTCCTATATTCTTGTGTTTTAGCAACTGTGAAATATTTGAGATAGAACACTTAAAAAAATTAGCTGCTTCCGTTACAGATTTAAAAAACTTTATTTCCATTAATTTCCCCCAAGAAATATGACCTCCACCTCTTTTTTTACGTATTTCTTCGTATCGTATGGCTTTTATCAATTCGTTTCTAACGCCGAGATTATTTTCACTATAACTACACCATTCTAAATTAGTTATAGAGTTGTTTAACCTATTACCATCGATATGATTTATACAAATTTTATTATTGGGATTTGGTAAAAAAGTCTCAGCTATAAGTCTGTGAACGGCATATTTTTTTCTAACATTTTTATTGTAAAGGTCAACATAGAGATAACCATTTTTGCAGAAAGAGGGTTTTTTTATTTTGCCTGAAAAATTATTTCTAATTTTTCCTTTCTCATTAACAGAATAATTAATATTTTTTTGAATATTAACCCACATATATTCCACCTTTCTATGGTAAAAAAAGAACTTCGCACGGTATTGGCTTAAATAAAGCGTTTCACCGTTTTCACAGGGTTTATACTCGGCTAAGTTTGCGTCCACCGAGTTTTAGGTTATCTAACATGGTATAATTTTGCTTAGCAAATCCTTGATAGGCATTCTGAATAGACTCCATAGAAGTACCCATCTTATTGGCGTTGTCAGACATGTCTTTAACAGCCATATCACCGACTTCAGCGACTTTAGCAGTATCTCCACCCAAAGACTGCATCAAACTTGCTGAAAATCCGGTAATTGTCTCCATGTATTGGTTTGCACTTAAACCAGCTGATTTATACGCATTATTCGCATAATTTTCTACAATTCCAGCACTTTCGCCAAAAAGAGTTTCTACACCACCTATTAGTTGTTCATAATTTGCAAAATTTTCTACGGCGTTTTTGCCTAAATTAACAACAGCACCTGCTATTTTTTTTTAAACCATCCAGAGCAGCAGTTATTCCTTGGCTCACTAAATTAGCCAAAGCACCTTTCATTACAGTGAATCCACCATCCGCCGCTTTTTTTGCCTCTTTACCAGTCTCTTCAGTTTCTTTGCCTAAAGAGTCCATTTCTTTGGTGGTTTTGTTAATAGCAGTTTCAGTGTCATTCATAGTTGTTTTGACACTGCTCATTTGTTTTGTGTTTCTATCCAGGCTCTTATTTTCAGAATCTATCTCTTTCTGTAACGCCGAAACAACTTTAGCTTGCTTTTCGTATTCTGGAGATGTTTGCCCATATTTTCGTTTTATAGATTCAAGTTTAGCTGCCTCTTCATCTCTTTTTTTCGTTAGTTCAGATATTTTTTCTTTGTTTGCTGTAATAAGCTTTGAATAATTAGCATACACACCATCTAAAGAGTTCAAAAGATTCTTTTGTTGAGCAAGTATCGAGTTGTAACGCTCAGTGGTATTTATTACATCCTGCTCAGATTTATCACTATTTGCAAAACTCGAGGAAATAGCGTTTAAAGCACTTCCTGCCTCTCTAAGTTCTTGTTTTATTAAACTCAAAGACTTTCTATATTCATCTGCACCGCCAAGTTTTATAGTCCCGCCAAGTCCTGACGCCATATTTTGCCTCCTTTCTTAAAACCACTCTTCAGATTTTTGTACTTTTTTCTTTAATTTTGCATAGGTTGTCCGACTTTGATTTAGCATAAGTTCTAAATCAAAGTCTTCTTTGTAGTGGTTGTAAAGTTTTAAAAAAGTTGTAAGAGTTATTCTGCCTGCGTTTTTATAATTAAATCCCAGCTTTTTTACGCAAATAAAATAGATCCACGAAAAATCAATCACTGGGTCTTCATCTTCGTGGATTATCCGTTTTTTTCATTACTTTTAGTACTTTTAACTACTGTGTTGTTTAACTCTTGTGTCATTTGCCCTAAGCCGATATTTGTAATTAATCTACCAACTTGCTTTAAAGTAAAATGTTTTTTATCTGTGCCTTTTTCTTCATTTTCTATATCTATTGCCTCATTTAGCGTTGCGGTATAACCAAAAATTATGGATTTTGCATTAACCTCACCTTTAGAACCGTCTGTTAATTCTCCCCATTTTGCTACAGACCCATATTTTTCCTGTATTTCTTCCATCACGTTTAAGTTAAAAATTATCTTATAAGTCTGCCCGTTAAATAAAAACTCACCGCTAACGTCTTTCATTTACACCTCCATTTTTGTGGTACAATTCTGTTGTCACCCTCTTTGTCCCTCGCATTTAAAGGGTGTCTTTCTTAACTAATTTTTGCTTAATTTGTTGGTAGTAAATATCGATGCCTGAATTATTCCAGGTATCTTTTTTTGCTTTTTGTGGTATAATGAAAAGGTTGTGAGGACTTGGTCAGTCTTCGCGGTAGTTGATTTCTATTTCGGTTGTTCGTTTATACTTAAACGAGCACCCTATTTTTTTAAATAAAAAACCAACAATCCTGCGAAAGAACTGCAAGATATGTCACATAGGCCTCACCTCCTCCGCGAAAGAATTTAATGTTCGAGCGAAGGGGAGCGCCACGAAGACAATCCTCACAACCTAAACTTATTGTAACACATCAAGCGGGGGTTTTAAAGCCCGCACCTACGGCGTCGGCGGAGTTGGTGCTGCTAAAAGACCCTCTAAGTACGTTAAAGCTGCGGTTTTGGTATCAAATTGCTGTGTTTCTGACCATTTACCATCGCTTAAAGCAGTTATAGTGCCTTCCAGCTCATATGTACCAAATTCTGTACTTTCGCCTCTTGTATTGTTCTCAGCTTGCGGTTCTGAAAATTTAACTTTGTACAAAAACTCAACTTTGTACTTGTATTCACCGTTTATCATTTTGGTAACTATGCGTCCTAAACCAACATAAGGCGCAACGTCATTGACATTTCGAGTCATTACGGAAGATGTCACAGTGTGACCTAAAAGTTCAGCCATAGTGTCGATGTCCTCTTCATCTATACCAATAGTAACCGTGCCGCTTTGAAAAGACGTATCACTTTCTGCCAGGGCATCATCTGCATAAAGCATAGCACTGTTGTTTGAGATCTCTACGCTACAACTTATAGCTTTTCCAGGTGTCTTGGCACCCTCATAAGTGGGACCTGTAGCTGTTTCTGTTAAAACTGAATACCTAAAACTATTTAAACCAATTTTTGCCATATTATTCGCTCCTTAAATATGAAAAATTTAATGTTATAAAGTAATAACCTGTGTCTGGGTCGTATAAGTCGCCACTCGAGCGGTCTACTTCCCATAAAAAATCATTTTGTTTTAGTACACTTTTTACAGCATCAACAATTTTGGTGTAATTGCCTTTGGAGTAAATACTAAAATCATAGTAATCAACGTAATTTTCCAGTTCATCGTCAGCTGTGAAAGCCCTGTCCATGCTTTCTTTTTGCCAAACTACATACGGCTCGCCATAACCTTCGTAATGTAAAAATTTAACAGGTATTGACTTGCCATCTACTGAAAAATTACTAAAAATTCTTGTGATTAATTCATTCATTTGAACATTCCACCAGTTGCTTTAACAAACGCCGTATAAAAAGCGTCTGTGATTTGTTTTTTCTTAAAAGATTTTCTGAAAAACTTTTGCTGTGGATAGTGGTGATTATGCCGACCATACTCAAAGAGATTTGCAACCAGTGGCGCAGGTGTTTTTTTACCTAAATGATTTGTGAAGTAGCCGTCAACTACCATAACTTTTGCATTGATAGCACCATCGCTAGGTGTCTTGTAAACTTTAGATACACAAATACAGTTTTTAAAATTGCTATTTTTTAAAGGCGCAGGCAAGTTATTTAAAACATTTTTATACGCAACTTGCGCACCGGCTTTTACCATTTCACCACAGATTTTTTCGGTATCTTTTTCTAGTTTCTCAACTTCTTTTATCAGCTCTGTGGGCATTTTTACCTGAAATTTAGCCATTAAAGAGTTACCTCTTTTGCTTGAATTTCAAGCTCTACGTTTTCTTCATTCACATTATTTAAATATTGAATTGTATAAGTTTTACCTCTAAAAGAAATGAGCATATCACGTGTAATCTCGGTTACAGGATATCTGATGGTAAAATTTGTAAACGCTTTTTCAAAATCTGTTCCGTTTGTGATTAAAGTAAAACCTTTAGTAGTTTTGACGCTAGCATAAGGCTGCAAAATTATATTGTTAATGGTAGTTTGAAAGCCGTCTTCATCTTCTACGACCTGAGTACTATAAATTGTAATTTGCTTATTATATTTCCCGGCATTAATCATAATAAATTCACCGAATGTAGATTTAAAATAGCTTCCACCACTCTATTTAAGTTCTTAGAGTCAACATACATTGTACGGTTGTCCCACATATCCTGGCAAAGCACAAACACCACAATCACAAAATCCTGGTAATTATCCAGCTCTAAGGTTGTGCGACCTGTGTATTCAACAATAAACCTTTTAGCAACTTCCAATATATTTTTTAGAGTGTTTACATCGGAAGATGTCGTCTCATACAGTCTTAAGTACGAGGCAACATCCTGATAGGTTATATCGCTGACTTTAGAGATTTCATTCATCCATCACCACCAACATTTACAACTACCTGTGCATATTGTGATACGTCATATGTCCCATCTTGATTGATTTCAAGGCTTCCAGAGGGTCCTGGTACTGCTACGGTTGCTGTTGCATATTCTGCAATATCAATATTTGTACCATTTTCTGTGAGTTCTATGTTGCCAGTTGGTTCTGGAACTGCTACATCGGCTTTAGCATATTGCGCAACATCAATATCCGTGCCATTTGCAGTAATTGTTTTAGTCCCTGTTGGAGTAATCAAAGTGTATTCTTCGACTAAACCTTGAGAAATCATTTCCGCGCCTGTCTCACTTGTAGTTTCAAAAACTGCACCACTTGAAGGCGAAAAAAAGCGCCGTTTAAAAAACGCGTAAATGGCTTTAGAGCTTTTACAAACATTATTTTTTACCTCCTTTTTTTGTTTTTACGCCGGGTTTGCTTTTTTCTATTTTTACATAAGGCATTATATATCCGGCTTTAGTTAAGTCTTTAATTAAAGCTTGATCCGTTAATTCACGGATTTCGTCTTTAGCCATGCTAATAGCTCCGCTAAAAGAGTTTAGCGCTTTATATTTCATTTAAAAGCCCCCTTTAAGCAGAAGCCATCACTAATTTAGCAATTTTTTGAGCATCTTCGACTTTAGAGTCAAACTCAAACCAACCAATTACACCGACTGCGTGCTCATCTGCGTATTTTTCACGCAAAACTTCAATGCTAAGTTCTCCATTAAACTTAGTCGCAAGACCTCTGAAGTCACCGTAGAAGATCGCATTTTTACCTGCCGCCATATCAGGCATATTGTCAGAAACATACACAGGCTTGCCTAACAGCGTGGTACCAAATGGGCTTGAGACGTCATCGTTCAATAGATAATACCCAGTCGTAGCTTTTAAAAGTCTTAGAGCCGTTCTAGTAGCTGGGGACATAATCCACATGGCGTTTGCTTGGAATTCATCTTTAATTTTGTCGTGGAGTTGTACAACTTCATCAGCTGTTATAACTGTTTGTGACGCGGCTGTTATATAGTTTGTCAAACCATAAAGACCTAAAACTTTTTACGGAGTTGTCGGAGGATTACCGGGTGTTCCGTTCAAAAGCTCATTTTCAATGAATCTTTTTATTGAGTAAGCCATTTCGTCAACTATAAACGCTACTATATCAAACTGAGAATTGTTTATTAAAGATCTGGAAATTTTTGTCAAAGCGCCTGCAAGGTAGCCGGTCAAAGTGATTGAATCAAATTTTCCGGAAGAACTTGTCAAAGCTGAAAATTCGTCTTTGTAAGCCACTGTAATAGTTGTGGTGTCTACATCATAGTAAGGGAGCTCTAGCGTTCCTTTTACATTGTACTTAGTAGATCTCTCTAAAATCGGGCAAATATTATAGACTTTTTTGATTATCCTGTTAGCGATTGTAGTTGGAACAACAGCACCATTGTCACCAAAAGTCATATTATTGGCTCTTTCGTTTGTAACTATGCCTCTAATGTAATTTTCAAAAGCCCTAGTTTCTTTTACATCCTGCTCACAATTTGCGCGTGTATCTTCGCTCATTTCCTCGCTTCCTTTTTCCATATTTTGGGGTTCTGGCTTTTTGCCGTTATTTCTGCCTTCCCTATCAAAAAAGTCATCTAAATCTAAAGCCTTAACAATTTTCCTAACATTGTCGCGGATTTCAGCAAGTTCAGCCATCTCGGCATCTGTCAATTCACGGTTTTCAGCCTTTGCTTTGTTTAATGTTTCTTCAGCCCTTGTAACTAAATCATTTTTCTTTTCTAAAAGTTCTTTTTGGTTCATAAATTAAAATCCTCTCATTTTTAAAAAATTATTTCTTTTTGAATTTGCTTAAATAAATCTTTCCTTGAATGTTTTGCATCCAATTTATAAGTTCATCTATTTCTTCATTTGTCATAGTTTTAAGCAGTGCTTCACGTTCTGGCAAATTCGTAGTTTCGTCATCGTTATTACCGTCTATTCTGTCTAATTCCTTATATTGTTCAACTTTATTCATATCAACAGCCCTCGAAATTTCTTTCTCAAAATTAGAACTTCTTTTGCCGGTCCCACCAGTTTTAATCTCTCTGAATTTTTTCCAATCCCAAACAGAGATCTGATTATATTTTTTAGCTTTCTTAATAGCGACAGATTTATCTTTAACGTGAAAACTAACTTCTGGAGTACTCTGGAATTTTTCAGCGCTAGCGATTTTGTCTGAGCTAACATCAAGAAATTCATTAACTTTGGCGGCATATTCTTTTGGCGAGTAATTGTCACCAATCCGGCAAAAGGTAACCTGATACCCACTATTATAACTCACGGGCTTTAAAGTTTTAACATTGTAAGTACCATCAGGATATTTAGAACTAGAAAGCTCTTTAGTGGCTCTTTGGTGTTCAGCTAAAGTGTTTTCATCTGCTTTACCATCAGAAGAACTTTTAGAACCCCCAGAACTTGTACTACTGCCGTTAGAACTACCTTTTTGGTTAGAGTCAGCACTGCTGTTTGAACTTTTGCTGTTATTACCATTTCCAGATCCGCCACTTTTTCTACCGCCGGAACTACTCCCGCCGCCCCCACCAAAACTAAAACGTCCGGTTTTTAAGTCGTGGTTTGGATTGTAGCGAATTTCCAGAAGCTCAGAATCAAACTTGAGGTTTCTAATTAGGTTTTCATATTTTGAGTAGTCAATTTTTTCTATAATAGATTCGGGCAGATGGTCAGTCTCTGTCCGAGTTGTACTTACAGTGTTCTTGATGTCTAACTTTACTAGTAACGGCTCGCTGCGATATTGAATTTTTTCATCGCTTCGGGCTGTTATTAGATTTCCTTCATAAGCTGGAATTTTTGCACGATCCAAAATAGAAACCTCATATAAATCCATATCTTTGATTGCACGAGTAGGCAAGCCGTTTTCAAAGCCGTTTTCTACGTCAACGTCTGAAAACCCAAAAGACAAACCCACTAAATCGCCATTTTTAGCTTTTTCTACAACTTCAGGGTCTGTAATTATTGCGCGGGCTTTAAAGCCTATAGAATCTTCATATAATTCTAAATTTCCCCTCTTGGTTGAGCCTAAATCTCTGTTCCAGTCATGGTTTAGAAGAATATGAATATCATCATTGCGCTCTATGGCTCTTTTAAAGGCGCCCTTACAGATTCGCTCTATAAATTTACCCATACGGCTCAAAAGTGGCTTCGAGTTTCTTTCCACGGCATTAACGTAACCTTCAATCTCTACTTTGTCTTCCCTAAGCGTTATATCCAATTTTTCACCTCCTTATTTCTAATTTTTGTAATATAATGTGATCGGTTGAACGTCTTAGCACTAGTTTTCGCCAAAACTAACTATTCAATAAAACATTCAATCAAAAACGCAGCCTCATAAGCTGTGCTTTTTTTATATCTTTTTTCCTCATTCTATAGTATAATGTACTATATAGATTGGGGGAGACGCTCCATGGCTTTTTCAATTCAGTTAAATGATAAAGAAAGATCGTTAGCGGATAGTTACGCAAAATTTCATTCTATATCTATCGGCGAAGCTTTTAAACGGGCTTTGTTTGAAAAAATAGAATATGAATACGACCTTAAGGTGGCTGAAGAGGCCTACAAAGACTATGAAAGAAGCGGCAAAAAAAGCGCACCTATTGAAGACCTTTGGAAGGAACTCGATATTTGAAGTATCAAATAAGAAAGACAGATCGTTTTGAAAAAGAATTCAAAAAAATTGACCGCTATACACAGTTAATGGTTAAATCTTGGATTACCAAAAATTTAATTAATTGTGAAGATCCAAGAGCTCACGAAAAGTCTTTAGTAGCTAACAAAAAAGGTCTGTGGAGATACCGTGTGGGCAGCTATAGAATTATTTGCGAAATTAAAGATAATGAATTAATTATACTAGCTCTGACTATCGGACATAGGCGTGAAGTTCACAGGAGTTAATCTGTTTTTTAGCGAAAAAGCTGTATTATTTAACACGCTTTTTACTACGTCTTTGTCTTTTCCATAGTACTCTATTTTGTAAGCCTTGCCTTTTTTTTTACACCCTCAAAATAATCCAAATCATCAGCAACACCCGTAACAATTAATTTTTTAAGCCCCAAATCTTCAAAGTGGTCAACAAAATATTTGTAAAAATTAGAGTGTTCTGTATCACAATTGCAGTACACCGTCTTGTTTTTAAAAATTTTTTTGTCATAGTACTTTAGCTCATCTTCTATATCTCGGTATAATGTGAAAAAACTATTTTGCTTTCGTTTTCTAGCGAGCCCCAAATGAGTACGCTTTGGCATAAAGACCTCCAAAATTTCCAATACAGAGTATTTATAGTTGTTTCCTAAATTTAAATTTTAGCTTCCCGTTTTCTTCTTTTTTAGACCAAGAATAAAGACCTCTTATAGCTAAAATGAAATAAATGAAAAACAAAATCATTTGTGCATATTCACTAATAACGGCAAACCTAATAGTCATGTAAAGATTAGAAACAATCCAAAAGACAAATCCTAGCTTATTGCGCTCCGCATTAATGATAGTGCCAGCTAAAGCAACTCCACTCATCAACCACGACAAAATATGCCACACAATTTCCATTAGTTTCCCTCCTAAATTGTTTGTGCTAAAAAATCCATCTGATTTAGCAAATTATCTTTTTCCAAAAGGTAAACCGCGTTAATCAAACTAACCACCATATCCACCTTGCCGTTAGATTTTTTCTTGTTTACGTAAGTATTTTTGTTGGTGTCATAAACACAGCGGGCATTTTGGAAGTTTATTTCCAGAAGTTTATTCTCTGTGTACATAAACTGCCCTTTTAATATTTTTTCTTTTAATAACTTTGTAGGTGGATGTAAAACACTTGAATGTTGCCTTATTTCTATGACGTTATACCCGGCTTTTTCTAGCTTTTGCGCTGTCGACATAGCGTTCCAGCGATCATACCCTATAGCCTGGACTTTAACTTTGTACTTTTTTTCTATAGAAAGTACAAATTTTTCAACAGCTGGATAATCTATAACTTTATTCCCGCACGCAAAAACTTTGCCGCTCTTTAACAACTCCCTATAATTAACTTTTTCTTTGAGTGTTTTTTCTAAAATCCTGTCACTTGGAATAAAGGCAAAACTTTCAGCTAAAATGTTGCCATCTTCATCCAAATAAACCATAGAAGCACTGGTATTATCACTACTTTCAGACAAATCCAGCGCAAGATATACAACTCGAACTTTCCAGTCAATATTCGCCACTTTACAGGCCAAGATATCATTTAAATCAATGTACGTTTCTGTGCCAACACCCTGGTAAATTATATTACAATGCTTAGTTACAAAATTTTCACGTGCACTCTCTACAGATATTGCATAAGCACGCTTTTTTACTAAATCCTCTAAAATTTCTGGTATTTCTAAAGCTACTGGGTTCGATTGCTTTAAAATTAAATCATCTGTTTCCCAATTTTTTATATTATCAGGTTCATATAAAAGACTAAACCTTGTCTCGTCATTTACTAAGCCATCTAAAACTTTTTTTGAATACTTAATTTCTTCTTCAAGAGGATTGTCTATAGTTGGATATTTTGTAGAAATTATAAATCCTAATTAGTTAAGAATTTTAAGCTGACCTGACCGCATCGCTTCTATCGCATAATTTGTCGGCAAAGCCCCCACCTCATCTGCCATAAATGTATTTGGCAGTCTACCGTCCATTCTGCTAGTTGAGTAAGAAAGCGGAATATACTGAATCCTTTTAGGCAAAAACATTATGTAGTCTTTTAAAACTTTGAAACGTTTAACTCCGCTAAACTCATACACCAGTGGACTTGACCTGATTGTTTCACCTATAGCATCTCTTATTTCACGAGATAAAGCACCGTCCGGCGCCACTGAATAAAACTTGCTAAACTTTAGCTCTGTTAGAAAAAGTAAAATGAAAATTGTCGCTATAGTAAACGTCTTAAAGTTCTTCCTGCAAATCTCCAAAACACCTGTTTCATACCTCCTCTTTTTGGGATTATCTCTAAATACAGTGCAAAAAATAGCTGTGTAAAACAGCCACTGATACCCAGTAGTGCACTCATAAAGTGTTTGCCCTGCCTTTAAGCCTTTAGGCATAACCAATAACTTAAGAATGTTTTCTAGCTGTTTTAACTTTTTTTTATTTATTTCATATTTTTTGTTCTTGCTTTCACACAAATTTATAAAATCTTTTATCTGCTTTTTTACATATTTAGGCGTTGGCTCTTCTTTTATCGCCTTTAAACAGAATTCATAAGCTTTGTTTTTAATCTTCTTCCTCCTCGTCGCAACCGTTTAAAATCTTTATGAGCGGATCAACTGCTTCGCTCCGTTCTTAAACATTAAACGTTTTTATAATCCGTATAAGCGTAGAAGCTGTTTTGTTAGACACCTCAGCCAAAGAGTTGTATCTAACTAAGGCTGGGTGTACTGCTTTATAAGAGCAGCCTTTGGCGTCTTCTTTAGTTATTATTTCTCCGTCATGTTCAATAATCTCTCCTAGTCGGTCTAAACTTTCTAGCAAAAATCTGTAACGTTTAAAAGTTGTAACAAACAAATAATTAGATTGAACGCCACTTTCGCCTGCTATTTTTAAAATTTCTTTCGCTTGCTTATCTAGCTGTGTTTTGCTCAAAGTTGTTCCTCTATCAAATTTCGGCACTGTGAAACTATTTAAAGCCTATGCTATGGCACAGGCCCGTTTTTTATATTTTTGTAAAAAAGTGGAAGCGGTCTGATATTTTTTTGCTTCCATTAACTTTTAACTCTACACAGGGGGGCTACTTTTCTCAAATAGTCTTTTCTGATTAACCCTTTTTCCGCAAATTTATGGTGTAAAGAGCAAAGACAAACTAAATTATCGTAATCATAGGCCAAGTCAGGTCTATGTTTTATTGCATCTATGTGATGTACTTCAACATTCTTAGAGTTAATAGTGCCCTCATTTAGACACACCGCACATAAATATTTGCTATCTTTCTTAAAAACTTTTACCAATTTTCTATACTCTTTTGTTTGCCTAAATTTATGCCCCACATCTTTTCTAGGTTTAGGGAAAAACCCACTATTTCTTTGGCATCTGTTAGAGGAAAAAGGGTGAATCCCGCCGCACCACGTACAAGTTTTGTACATTGATAACTAGCTTTCTTTCTTTGTTTTGTCTTTTTCTTTTTTTTTTCGCAAGTTCTAAATCCTGTTTGTTTTCTTCTACTTGTGATAACGGTTTTGACATCAATTGTTTATGCAACATACTAACTATATTTCTATCCGAAAACTCATATATTTTGTCATTAACTTTGCAAATAAAACCTAACATATCCGGGTAATTCATCAAAAAAGTTTTTTCGCCTTCTACTTCCATAAACATACCTTCGTTCCCAGAACCATCTTTATCTTTTATAAGTTCGTCTTCCATTGTAATAATTGTTCTACTGTTCTACTCATAAAACCCTTTCTAAAAGGCAAAGATATCCATCATACACAAAAATAGCGAAAAACAAACAAAAAAGTAAACTAAACATTTCCTTTTTCTGTTAACAACGCCTTTATTTCTTCTAATTTATCTTCTGCTTTTTTGATTTTCTTTTCTAAATTAAACTTTTCTTTTTTTTCAAGAAAAACAGCAAAATGGTCATATTTATTATTGTTTTGGATTTTAACATCACTATAACTAGCAGAACTAACTCTAACTAGTTGTTCCAATCTGTCTTTTAATTCACACAATTTCCAACATTTTTTTTGCTTTTCATATTCTTTTAGCAAATAAATTTTCTCTTTTTCAGTTATTTCCTTTAGTCTCCTCTTTTACTTTTTTTGATTTCTTTTTAGGCTTTGATTTTTCTTTTTCTTCCGTATCCTCTCTAACTTTTTGCTCTAAATTTTCTGCTTCATCTTCTTCTGGAAAATACTCTTCAATATAACCGTCTTTGTTAGGCTTAAAATAGCTGAAAGAAGACACATCCACATAGCCAGTAGGGCTTTCATTAGCATCGTGTTGGTCTACTAAAATTCCACCGGCTACTTTCCCGGTTACAGCAATTAAATCATAAGCTTTACGTTTTACTAACTGTTTAGCGACTTCATGTCTTGCAATACAAACAACAGGGTCAAATTGGCTATTTTTAGTTTTTGGATTGTTTTTTTTCTTTTAACCGCTAATAAAAAACCTAAAGCTTCTGCGTTACGTTCCTCCCCTTCTGGAACTGTGATCTATTTCAGCCATCCAACAGCATAAAAGTTATTCATTTGCAACTCCTTTATAAAATCTAAAATTTTTAGAAGGGTCTTTTTGTATATTGTTGCAAAACCTCTTAAACCCAGTTTTTTCAATAATTCTACCGGCTATTGCTTCGTCAATTTTAACAATATCACTGATAGTTTTTTCACTGGAAATAACAGTTATTAATTTATCGTTTGTGTAACTAAATTGTAGTATTTCAAACGCGACGTTTATATTAGCTGACGTTGGTTTAACTTCTTTTATATCTGCGATTTTTCCCATTTTAAATAAATTATCCATGCACAAAACATCCACTTTTTTTAATTCATCAACCAACTTTTTGTACTCTAAAAAATCCGTTACAACGCTCTTTATTTTGGCAATTTCGTCACGCCAAAGCATGTAATGAGCGGTTTTGCCTTTTCTAAGAAAACAAGCCGTTATAGCCGTGCAAATGTGCGTTTTGCCACAACCAGATTGACCGCCAACAAAAAACCAACCTGGATTTTCGTTTTTTACGAAATCTATTGCAGAATTTTTTAGATTTTCTTGCCATAGTTCGTCTGCGATAAAACTGTCAAAAGATAATTTTTTTAGATTTGTGGAAAGACCGCTCTTTTTGAGGTTTTTAAGCATCTTCCTTGCATTCATGCACTTGCACGGATAGTTAACCGGATTCCCGTTTTCAGTTAGACGCATAAAACTTCCACGGTTTTTGCACTCTTTGCAATCATACCCGTAGTATTTGTTTAAGTCGCCTTCCCTTTGGTTAAAAAGTGCGCACATTTCCTCCTCGGTGTCACGCCTTTTTGCTTTTCCTTCACCGGGAAAAATCTTTTCGCCATATTTAGCTTTAAGATATTTTATTTTTTCGCTTAATTTTTCAGTTATAGAGTTCATATACAAAAAATAATAACACAAAAATACATTTTTAGTCAATTTTACCTTTGTTTATTATTTTTTAATATATTTTTTACTATTTGAATAAAAAATATCAATATTAAACCGAAAATGTTATGTAAAAATAAATATTTTCAAAAAAAGCCATAGTTTTGCCTTAAACTTGCACTTAACAAATTTTAAAAATTTATTCTAACGGCCTTTAAAGTACTTTTTTATTTTAAACGGCAAATTAATTAACTAAGTGATTTGCGTTTAAATTTGACCTATTTAAAGCCAAAAGAGAGGCATATTTATTTCAAAGTAAAAACAAAAATCCAAACAAGGACTAAAATGCAAATTTCTGATAACGTGCGAAGATTTTCCATGGGAACCAAACCTTATTTTTTGAATATTTCTAAAATCGATTAAAAAGGCGCTTAAGGTACTTATTTTAGTTCAAAGGTAAATTACTCTATTAGCAAATTTTCATTCAAATTTAACCCCTTAGAATCCACAAGAGAGATATCTTGGTTTTAAACTAGAGCCAGTTACCTAACTCGAAAGGGAATCTTTTTGGGTCACCTTTTGGCTCACTTTCAAAAGTGTCCATGGTCTTCATGTACTCGTCGATGTCATAACTAGATTTATCTCTCAACTGTTTCTTTTCGTCTTGCTTAAGCGGAAAAAATCCAACCCAACCGTTCATAATCGAATTTTGTACTATCATAAAGTTTTTCTTCATCACTATCAGCCAACTTATCAAGCTTTTTAAGACTTAGTTCAATCGCTCTGTTAGTTAAAGCCGCCTTTTTCTGTTTACGCGTTTTTAAGTGCTCTTTAAGTTCAATGCGTAAATCTTCATTTTTGGTGTATGCGTCAATTATTTCATCAAAGCTAATAGGTTTTGGTTTGGCTTTTTTTACTTTGGTTTGTTTTCGGCTAATAGAGTTTGAATTATTTTTTTCTTTTTTTGGCGAAATTTTATCCTGCTCTAATTGCTTACTTACTTTCTTACTTAAATTATCAGTACTTAAAGCATTTTTATTATTAGTACTTAAAGCATTTGTCACTCTTTTTTCCACCCGGTGGGAAAATGACTGGGTGGAATCTTTGGCTAAAATACTGGGGTTTAGGCTTTCCATTTGCGCATAAAATGACTGAGTGGAATAATTTGCGCATTTTTGATTTTTTTCGAGTGTTTCTTTTTTGAAAATGTAATTTATTTTGATGTAATGACCGAGGACTCTTTTTGTTAGAGGATCTACTGCCTTTGCATCCTCTATCAGTCCAAATTCTAATAATTGTTTTTTTATTTTTTGTGTTTTCTTGATACCCCAATGTAATGCTTTAGCCACGTAACCAGTCGTACATTTTGGTCGATTGGTCTGTTGCCATTTTGCCGTGTAGTAGTAAAATGTGTATAAGGCAATCAGCTCCGATGGGTTTTCTTGCCGTAAAAAAATATCTAACGTTTGTTTGGTTAGTATTATTAAGCTGTTTTCGATAAAATTATGAGTTGGCATGGTTGTGGCCAACTCTGTTTTTATCTCAGAATTTGGACGCAACTCTTGCGTCTCTTTTTTTACCTCAATATTTTCCGTCGATTTGCTTTTATTGTTTTCTTCATTTAAACCAAAAAGTTTTTCATCATGATTTAAACTATTTTTTACATCCGCGCTTTTGTGCAACTTTTACCTCGGTTTCCAATTATACAAAACTGTTGTTTTGTATAATTGGAAATTTAGGTTAAAAAGTTGGAAGTAAAACTTTTTAGTTTATCAAAATATGAAAACAGAAGCAAATGTGAAAAATTATTAAAAAACAGTGTTGAGTTTAATGATAATTTAACAAAAAACGTAGAAATAAAAAAAGAGACGCAAGAACTGCGCCCAAAATCAAAGGTAAAAAGCGAAAATTACATTCATATTCCTGGATGGGCTGTATGTGAATTAGGCCTAAAAGGAAATGAACTACTAATTTATGCCATAATTTTCGGTTTTAGCCAAGAAGAGAATCAAACCTTTCGTGGAAGTTTGCGTTACCTAATGGACTGGACCAACTCTTCTAAGGTTACAGTAATAAAAACTTTAAAAACTTTATTAGAAAAAGATTTGATAGGGAAAATAGAACGTTTTGATAATGGGATTAAATTTTGTGATTATTACGTTAAAAGAACCAAAGAGCAAAAAGTAGTGTTGTCAACTTTACCGGTGGTTAAAAAACTTAACCACCCCGGTAAAGAAACTTTACCTCATAATATAGAAGATAATATAGGTACTAATTCTATAAATAGAATTAGTAAAGTAAGTAAGAAAGAAAGCCAATTAGAGCAGGATAAAATTTCGCCAAAAAAAGAAAAAAATAATTCAAACTCTATTAGCCAAAAACAAACCAAAGCTAAAAAAACCAAACCAAAAACTATTAGCTTTGACGTAATAATTGACGCTTACACAGAAAATGAAAATTTACGCGTTGAGCTTAAAGAGCACCTGAAAACGCGTAAACAGAAAAAAGCGGCTTTAACTAACAGAGCGTTAGAGCTAAGTCTTAAAAAGCTTGATAAGTTGGCTGATAATGACGAAGAAAAAATCCAGATAGTGCAGAATTCGATTATTAACGGCTGGGTTGGATTTTTTGAACTGAATGAAAAAGACAAAAACAAATTAAACAATCATTCCAGTTACAACCTGGATGAGTACGTAAAAGCTATGGATACTTTCTCAAGTGAGCCCAAAAAGCCACCTGAGCGATTAGGTCTTTGGCTTTAATTTGAAAATAAACTTTTAGTTTGAAGTTATGATGCCTTTCTTAGGGTTTCTAAGGGGTCAAATTTAAGCGAAAACAGGATAGTGATGTAATTTTGCGCTTGAGCTATAAAAACGCGTTGTAGGGCATTTAAATCGATTTTAGAGATATATAAGCTTAAAACTTAATGTTTGTGAGGGTTTATGGAGTCTGTAGCAGAACAATTTTTAAAAAAGCTCGAGTATATGAAAAATAAATATGCAAAAAAAATGCTCCTGACCAAAAAATCAGAAGCAGAATATGAAAATTCAGATAAAGAAATGTGCGACATCTTCAACCGGCGTGTAGGTAACCTAAACGTAGCTGATGGTTATAACTGTGAAAAATGTAAAAACCGCGGAGGTTTTATGCGTTTAACTGAAGACGGGTATCCTGTCTTTCGTAAATGCACTTGTGCGAACACAAGGGAGATGATTAAAAATCTCAAAGACAGCGGTCTTGCTGATTATATCACAAAATACTCTTTCGAAAATTACATAGCAACAGAGCCGTGGCAGGAAGAGTTAAAAAAATCGGCAATGGCTTTTGTAAAAGACACCGAAAACAACTGGTTTTTTGTTGGTGGGCAAAGTGGTGCTGGTAAAACTCATATCTGCACTGCTATTACCGCTGAATTTTTAAGACAAGGCAAAAAGGCTTACTACATGCTTTGGAGAGATGAGGCAACAAAGATAAAAAGTCTAGCTGCGGAAGGTGAAAAGTATGAAAAAGCAATTTTTAAATTAAAAACCATAAACGTTTTGTACATCGATGATTTGTTTAAAATGGGAAAAGACCAAAGCGGAAAAGTACAAAGACCTACAACCGCAGATATAAACCTCGCTTTTGAATTAATCAACTACAGATACAACAAGAAAAATTTAATTACTGTTATTTCCAGCGAAAGAAATATTTCGGAGATTATGGAGATTGATGAAGCTATTGGCGGAAGAATTTTTGAGTTAAGCAGCAAAAAGAATTACGCGGTAAATATAAGCAACAATCCTAGTAAAAATTATCGTAGAAAAGCAGTTAGAGTAATATGATTAACTCTAAACAGCTTTTACGTGGCTTCTAAGGGGGTAAATTTGAATGAAATTCGCTAAATAGGGTAATTGCCTTTGATAAAAAATAAGGGCTTTAAAAGCCGTTTAAATCGATTTTAGAAAATAAGGAGATGTCTATGGAAAATTTGCAGCCTCTATTAGCTGAGTTTGAAAAACTTAAAAATAAATATATCTCGCTTTGTGAGCGCAAAGATAAACTCGAACAAATTGTCCGTCTTCGCTCAAATATTTACTCCGAAGTTAAAATAAAAAACACCTCAATTTTGGATAAATTTTCGCTTTACCTCGAAAATAAATTTATTTTAAATTTTGACAAAAAAATAAGCAAAATAGAAATTAAACTTAAAAAATTGAAAGAAATTTTCGCAAAAAACGGGTAAAAAAGCTTGACTTTTATCTAAAAATTGACAAAATAAATACAATGGTGTTTTTAAACCATTTTTTTATTACTTCTTTCACCACCTTTAAAACTTTTTCTCCTTTGACTCTTTTGCTTAACTGATGGTTGTCGATATTGGAACTGACGCGGAAATAGATTTTTATAAGTTGACTTGTATTTTTGAGGCGATGCTATGGCGATTTCCTATAATGGGTTGTTTAGGGTGCTAAATAGTAGGCATTTGACGCTAGGTGACTTTTTACTGAAGTTTGATATGAGTCTTGAAACCGGAAGAAAATTTCGTAAAAACAAACCTCTATCGCTTATGACTTTGGAAAAAGTTTGTAATTTTTTGGATTGCAATATCGGTGACGTCGTAGAGTTTGTGCCTGAAAAAGAGACTGATAGCGATGTATAAGACGTGTACTGTTTGTGGGAGTATTCACTTATTTAATTCTAACAGGTGTCAGAAAAACAAGTACAAGACAGGTTTTGACGGCAATCCTAGAAAAGACTTAGGCCACAAGTTAAGACAAAACTTTCGCCTGGTTAAGCTTGTTAAACTGTTTAAAGAAGATAATAAAAATCTTTGTGCTTTGTGTTTACTAGACGGAGTAGTTAGATCTAAGCAGATTGAAGTACATCATATAGAGCCTTTAAAAAACAGACCGGATTTAGCCTATGATTATGATAATTTAATTTGCCTTTGCTCTTTACATCATAAGCTAGCTGAAAAAGGTGTGTATAGTAAAGACTACCTGCGTAAAATAAAGCCCCCCCTAGGGGTGTAGACGAAAAAAAAAGAATAAAAAAAATCAAACCGCTAATATTTATTCACAAAAATATTGAATTCTATAGTTTTTTGGAAACTATAGAATTTATTGATTTATAGAAAGGTTTAATTTTTTATGAATGAAATAAAAATAGAATATTTAGCTTTAAGTGATATAAAACCCTATGAAAATAATCCAAGGATTAATGATGATGCGGTTAAATATGTAGCAAACTCAATTAAAGAATTTGGCTTTAAAGTTCCAATTATTATTGACCAAAACAATGTTATTGTGGCAGGACATACAAGGTTAAAAGCAGCAGAAATGTTAGGATTAAAAACGGCGCCCTGTGTTCGGGCAAATGATTTAACTGAAAATCAAATTAAAGCTTTTAGAATTGCGGATAATAAAGTTTCTGAGTATTCTTCATGGGATTACGAGAAACTGGATCTTGAGTTAGATGAAATAAACTTAGATATGCAAAATTTTGGATTTATAGATTACGAAAACAACGAAAACATCTTAAATGATTTATATAACGATGATTGTTTTGAAAAGCGTGATATATTATCCGAGTTTTACAATGTTACGGTTTCTTTCCCGATTGAGTATAAAACTGCTATACAAAACTGGATAAAAAAAAATGAAACCGGAGCGCTTGCAGACTATATAATTAAAAATCTATTGGAGGTGTAATTATGCCTCTATGTGGCTCACAAGTGGTTTTATGCGACCTACCAATAAGATTTGATACTTATCGCGGTTGTACACACCAGTGCAAGTATTGTTTTGCTACTAAAAAAAACTACAGTATGAAAGACGTAAGGAAAGACGAAACGCATAAGCAATTGATTAATTTCATCAAAGGCAAACGAGTACAGACAACAAGTTGGTGTGACTGGGACATCCCGCTACATTGGGGAGGAATGTCTGACCCATTTCAACCAGCAGAGAAAAAACTTAGAGAAAGCTATAAATGTTTAGAAGTATTTAAAGAAACTCAATATCCCTTTGTAGTTTCAACAAAGGGAAAATTGATAGCCACCGATGAATATTTAGATTTAATTAAGCAGTGTAATTGTGTGGTACAAATTTCTTTAGTTTGCCCTGAATTTGATATTATTGAGCTCGGAGCACCGAAATTTGCTGAGCGGCTTGAAATTGTTAAAAAAATATCTCCACATAAAAGAGTAAATATCCGTATACAGCCTTATATGATTGAGTACCATGATTCAATTATGAACAGCTTAGAAAAATTTGCTGAAGCTGGCGCTTATGGAGTTATTATTGAAGGAATGAAATTTAGAAAGACTAAAAAAGGATTAGTCAGAGTTGGAGGAGATTCAGTATACCCTATAGGAGCTTTAAAGCCTAAAGTAGCCCAAATTAAAGAGAAAGCTCATAAGCTAGGAATGAAGTTTTATAGTGGAGAAAACAGATTGAGAAGTATGGGCGATGATCTTTGTTGTTGTGGAATAGACGGGCTTGAAGGTTTTAAAGGCAATTCATTCAACATTAATCACATTATCAACGGTGGTGAATTTGAAATAACACCGGCGATGGAGAAGGCTCCAGCTACATCTATTAAAAGTTGTTATCAGCAAGCTGGGGCTTGGGAAAGACTCAAAAGCATAACGTTTAAAGATATTATGATTAATGAATACAAAAACAAAGAGGATTATTTTAAAGGAATACTAACTGATAAAAAGAAGTAAAAAGGGGGTCAGAGTAGTGATTAAAAGCCCTTATGATTTAACGCCGGTAGAATTACATGAAGGTTTATATCTTAAAAGAGACGACTTGTTTCAACCGTTTGGAAAAAACACCGTAAACGGTGGTAAATTACGGCAATGTTATATGCTTGTAGAAAGCGTTAAAAACCATTTTAGCGGAGTTATAAGTGGATGTAGTATATATTCACCTCAAGCGCCGATAACGGCAGCAGTTGCCCGTAATTTTGGTATAAAATGTGTTATTTGTTATGGAGGCACGACTTATGAGCGGCTAAAGCTTTATAGAATGCCTACTATATGTAGACGTTATGGAGCTAAAATAAGAATTATAAGTAGAAGTGGGATTCATCGGATACTCTACAATAAAGTAAAAAATATTGCGCAAGAAGAAAAATTGTTTGTAGTAGACTACGGGTTTAATATTACAAATTATTCAGATATTCTTCTGAGTGCTATTAGCGATCAAGTTGAAAATATTCCTGAAGATCTGGATAATCTTGTGATTACTTGTGGGAGAGGAATTAATACAATAGGAATTATAGTTGGACTACATAAATTTCATAAAAAAGTTAAAAAAATATACCTGGTTTGCACCGCTCCAAACCGGGACAAATTAATACAAGGAACGATTAAAAGATATGGGATAAAACAAAGCTATACTATGGTAGATTTATTCCACCTTAAAGGATTCAAGTATGAATTAGGGGTCAAGGAATCTTTAGGAGATATAGAATTTCATCCAAACTATGAAGCAAAGGCGTATAGATGGCTAAAAAATAATTTAAATTACAAAGATCAAAAAACTCTTTTATGGATTGTGGGGAGCAAACCTATGAAATAAAAGGAGAATTTAAAAATGTTTAAATTTGATATAACTTGGTTTTTAGCGGCTTTATCACTTTCAGGTAATGTGTTTAATATAAAAAAGAGTGTTGTGTGTTTTTATATTTGGGCTGTAGGTGAATTACTTTGGATGATTCTAGACATATATAATGGTGTTTATGGGCGGGCTTTTTTAGACCTAACACAGTTATGTTTTGCTTTATGGGGGATTTATGAGTGGGGCATAAAGAAAGAGAGGGATAAGCGTGAAAAAAATAGACTTAAACAAACAAGCTGAAGAGATTATAAAAATTGCAGAAGCAAGCGGTGTACAGTCTAATTTTTTCTTTTTGACTACTTTTAAACGTTATCAAGTACAGTTAAATATTTTAATAGACTTAGAAAAAAATCTTAAAAGTGAAGGTATGCTTGTTAGCAAAGAATATGTTAAAGGCAGGAAAAATTTATACTGTAATCCTGCCGTTGCTGAATATAACAAAACCACTGATAGTGCCAATAAAACGGTGGGCACGCTTATAAGGATTATTAAAAGTTTTAATGTGGAAGAGGCCCCTGAAGAACTAGATCCTTTGTTAAAGATGATTAATGGTGATGATGAAGAAAGTTAATAATAAAGCTTATGAATTTTGCAAGAAATCTATAGATCTAAAAACCACGCCAAAATATGTGCGTCTACAAATGAAAGATTTTTTAAAAGTCTGTGAAGGGTCTGACGATAAATACATAGTATGTGGTGAAAAAGTAAGACAGCTTGAAAATATATTAAAAATATTAATCATGCCTAAAGGCTTAAAAGCAGGACAGACACTGTATGATTGCACTACTGGGTATCAGTGGCTGTTTTATACAGCCATTTTATGCGTGGTATATAAAAACAACCCTAAAAAAAGGAGATATGAAACAGGTGTTTTGGAAATATGCAGGAAAAACTTTAAAACTTATACTATAGCAACAATTTTCATTTTGCTTTTTCTAACAGAGCCAAAGTTTAGCAAATTCTATTCAGTGGCTCCAGATGGTGCTTTGTCTAAAGAGATACGTGAAGCGATTAGTGAAACAATCCGGTCAAGTCCGTTAATATATGAGTTTAAAAGTTCTAAAAGGTTTAAAATTTTAAGAGATTATATTTTATTTAAGCCAAAACAGAGCCAGTACATCCCGCTTTCGTATTCAACTAGCAGAATGGACGGTAGATTGCCAAATGCATTTATTGCAGATGAGGTTGGCGCTTTGCCAACCAACTATGCTATAGAGGCAATGAGGTCAGGTCAGTTAAACATTCTAAATAAGTTGGGTTTTATAGTTTCAACTAAATATCCTGTATTTGATAATCCACTTGAAGATGAAATAAAATATTCTAAAAAAGTTTTAGATGGAATAGAAAAAGATGAAACCAGATTTAGTTTATTATATGAGCCTGATCAAGTAAAAGGGTGGGAAACAGATGATTTAATTTTAAAACAAAGTAATCCTGTGTGCCTTGAAATCTCTGAAATTTGGGAGGATTTGCTTAAAAAGCGAGCGTACGCTATAGCTGTTGAAAATGCCCGAGAAAATTTTGTAACTAAACACTGTAATATTATTTACCAAGGCGTAGGTACAGAGACTTATATAGATTTAAATGATGTTTTTAGTTGCAAGGTGGCCGATATTGACTGGGAAGGCCGGGTTGTTTATCTAGCGCTAGATTTATCTGAAAGTAATGATAATACCAGTGTCTCTTTGGTTGCTTTGGATGAAGATGACAACATTTTGGCTGAAAGTTTTGCGTTTATACCCAGTGACAGAATTTTAGAAAAAACGCTTAAAGAAAAAGTTAATTATCAGGAACTTTTAAAAACAGGCAAAGTTTTCGCGTGTGGCACTAAAGTCATAGATTATTTAGCGGTGGAAAATTTCATACTTTCCATAGAAGAAAAATATAAAGTGAATGTTCAAGCCATAGGGTATGACCGCTGGAACGCATTATCGACTGCACAAAAACTGGAAAAAGCTGGATATAACGTTATAGAAATCCGGCAGCATTCAAGTGTCTTGCATCCACCCACAAAACTTTTAAAAGAAAAAATCTTAAAAGGGCAGTTTAAGTACACAGAAAACAAACTTTTGGAAATAAACTTCCAAAACGCCCGGTGCGTCTATGACACAAACAAAAACACGTATGTAAATAAGAAAAAATCTAACGGGAAGGTAGACATGGTAGTTAGTTTAATTAATGCTGTTTATCTTTTAGAAAAAGACAATTTATTAAATCAGATGGATTTTTTAGCACAAACAATTTAGGAGGTTTTTTATGGGCGAAATTATATGGCATGTGTTGTCATTTTTAATGTGCGGTATAGCTTTAGCTGGCACAATTATTAATGCAGAGAGGAATAAATGGGGATTTATTTTTTGGATAGTTTCTAATCTCTATATGACTGTTAGGTTTGCTGTAATTGGTGAATTTGCACAAATGGCATTATTTTTCATTTACTTTATTTTAGCTATAAGAGGGCTTTATTCTTGGACTAAAAAAGAAAAAGTCAAAAATAAGGAGGTGTAACTATTAATCTTTTAAATTTAATCAAACGCAAAAAAGTTGTACAAAAAAGAGAAACAACAATAACACCTCCTATCAGCGACCCTCTTTTGAGGGCCCTTTTAGAAGGTGAGGTTATAACACGCGAAAAAGCTATGACTTTGCCAGCTGTAGCAGGTGCTGTGGATTTAATTTCCAGTACTATAGCCTCTATGCCGGTAAAACTTTACAAATATAAGCAAGGTAAAGTTGAAGAACAGGACTCAGACCCGCGTGTACGCCTTTTAAACAATGACACAGGTGACACTTTAGATGCCTTCCAATTCAAAAAAGCAATGGTAGAAGATTATTTGATGGGTAAAGGCGGATATGCCTATATAAGGCGTTATAGGAACAAAGTCACGGGGCTTTTTTATGTCCGTGAAATTTTTATTTCTGTTATTAAAAACTTTAAGCCGATTTTCAAAAAATACACCATCTTAGTTGAAGGGCAGGAATACAGACCCTATGAATTCATTAAGCTTTTAAGAAAAACTACAGATGGTGCAACTGGTATTGGGCTCACTGAAGAATTATCAAAGGCTTTAGAAACTGCCTATCAAACTCTTTTGTATCAGCTTGGTTTGGTAAAAAGCGGCGGAAATAAAAAAGGTTTTCTTAAGTCTGTGCGCAAATTAGGGCAGGATGAAATAAATATCCTGAAAAAAGCCTGGCAAAACCTCTACGCAAATAATGAAAGTAACGTAGTTGTGCTAAATAACGGGCTTGAGTTCCAGGAAGCCAGTAATTCTTCAGTCGAGATGCAGCTGAACGAAAGTAAAAAGACGCTTCAAGACGAAATAAACAACATTTTTCACATAAAAGATGATTTTTATACTACGTTTAAGCTTGCAATTTATCCAATAATTAAGGCATTTGAGACCGCTTTAAACCGAGATTTACTGCTAGAAAGAGAAAAAAGAAACTACTTTTTTGAGTTTGACGTCAAAGAAATAGTCAAAGCTAACATAAAAGAGCGCTATGAGGCTTACAAACTAGCCAAAGAGAGCAGTTTTATGACAATTAATGAGATCAGAAAAGCCGAAAACATGGAGTATATAGAGGGGTTGGATGTTGTAAACGTTGGGTTAGGTGCTGTTTTGTATGATACAAAGACGCATCAATACTACACACCAAATACAAACTCGACGGCAGAAATGACAGATGAAAAAATCCAAAATTTAATAGAGGCCAAAGAGGTTGATACGGCTTTTGAAGAAAGTGGAAACAGTGCTGAATGAAAAGCAATTTTGTTTATAAAGATCTATTTAAAGCCAGGTTTTAGTATGGTATAATATATTCAGGTAGTAGGGGTTGTCCTTGTTGTATTACACCACCCTCTCTCACTTTTATTTTTTAAAAGGGGAGGTGAGTGAATATGTTCAAGGCGTTCTGCGGAATCCTTCGATTGGTTTTATGGTTACTAAAAAAAATAGCAACCGATTTCAATGGTTGCACATTTAATGTAACAATAAACATCAACAAGGACTAAAGCAAAACCCCTGCTACCTCTCTATTATATCACAAAAAGCGAAAAAAGATACAAAAAAAGCACAGCTTATGAGGCTGCGTTTTTGATTGAATGTTTTATTGAATAGTTAGTTTTGGCGAAAACTAGTGCTAAGACGTTCAACCGATCACATTATATTACAAAAATTAGAAATAAGGAGGTGAAAAATTGGACATAACGCTTAGGGAAGACAAAGTAGAAATTGAAGGTTACGTCAACGCCGTGGAAAGAAACTCAAAGCCACTTTTGAGCCGGATGGGAAAATTTATAGAGCGAATCTGTAAAGGTGCCTTTAAAAGAGCTATAGAGCGAAATGATGATATTCATATTCTTCTTAATCACGACTGGAACAGAGATTTAGGCTCCACTAAAAAAGGCAATTTAGAGCTATACGAAGATTCTATAGGGCTTAAAGCCCGCGCAATAATTACAGATCCTGAGGTTGTAGAAAAAGCTAAAAACGGCGATTTGGTGGGTTGGTCATTTGGATTTTCAGACGTTGACGTAGAAAACAGCTTTGAAAACGGCTTGCCAACTAGGGCGGTAAAAGATCTGGATTTATACGAAGTTTCTGTTTTGGACCGTGAAAAAATTCCTGCATATGAAGGAAACCTAATAACAGCCCGGAGCGATGAAAAAATTCAGTATCGCAGCGAGCCGTTACTAGTAAAGTTAGACATAAAGAACACTGTAAGTACAACTCGGGCAGAGACTGACCATCTGCCCGACCCCATTATAGATAAAATTGACTACTCAAAATATGAAAACCTAATTAGAGACCTTAAGTTTGATTCTGAGCTTCTAGAAATTCGCTACAATCCAAACCACGACTTAAAAACCGGACGTTTTAGTTTTGGTGGGGGCGGCGGGAGTAGTTCCGGAGTTAGAAAAAGTGGCGGATCTGGAAATGGTAATAGCAAAAGCTCAAACAGCAGCGCAGACTCGAGCCAAAAAGGTAGCTCTAACGGAAGTAGTACAAGTTCTGGGGGTTCTAAAAGTTCTTCTGATGGTAAAGCTGATGAAAACACTTTAGCTGAACACCAAAGAGCCACTAAAGAGCTTTCTAGTTCTAAATATCCTGATGGTACTTACAATGTTAAAACTTTAAAGCCCGTGAGTTATAATAGTGGGTATCAGGTTACCTTTTGCCGGATTGGTGACAATTACTCGCCAAAAGAATATGCCGCCAAAGTTAATGAATTTCTTGATGTTAGCTCAGACAAAATCGCTAGCGCTGGAAAATTCCAGGGTACTCCAGAAGTTAGTTTTCACGTTAAAGATAAATCTGTCGCTATTAAGAAAGCTAAAAAATATAATCAGATTGGAATATGGGATTGGAAAAATGATGCTACCATTGAGACGGGTGGAACCGGTAAAAGAGCAATATCAGAAAGGGTCTTTGGACTAAACATGGATATGGATAAAGTGAAGCTGTATAAAAGCATGGACAATGAAAATTACACAAGAAAACAGCGCGAAGACTTGCTAAAGACTATGACAAACGAAGAAATAGATGAATTAATCAAATTAATGCCTGTTGTTCAAGGCAAGATTTATGTCAGCAAATTCAAAAAGAAATAATTTTCAAAATAAAGAGAGGATTTTAATTTATGAACCAAAAAGAACTTTTAGAAAAGAAAAATGATTTAGTTACAAGGGCAGAAGAGACTTTAAACAAAGCAAAGGCTGAAAACCGTGAATTGACAGATGCCGAAATGGCTGAACTTGCTGAAATCCGCGACAATGTCCGGAAAATTGTTAAAGCTTTAGATTTAGATGACTTTTTTGACCGTGAAGGCAGTGTCAATGGTAAAAAAATGGCACCTGCAAGTGAAGAAGAAAATGGTGAAAATCCAAAAGAAGAAATGAGCGAAGATACACGCGCAAAATGTGGTCAGGAAGTTAAAGAAACCCGGGCTTTCGAGGATTTTCTTAGAGGTAGAGTTACTAATGAGCGTACAAATATGACTTTCGATGATAATGGCGCAGTTATTCCAACTACAATCGCTAACAGGATAATCAAAAAAGTCTACAATATTTGTCCAATTCTAGAGAGGTCAACTAAATACAATGTTAAAGGCACTTTAGAGCTCCCATACTATGATGTTGATACGACAACTATTACAGTGGCTTACAAAGACGAATTTTCGGCTTTAACAAGTTCTTCCGGAAAATTTGATTCAATTACTTTAACAGGTTATCTGGCAGGTGCTTTGACAAAAATTTCCAGGTCTTTAATTAACAATTCTCAGTTTGATATTGTAGCTTTCGTAGTTGATGAAATGGCTTATGCTATAAAAAGATTTATAGAAAATGAGCTATTAAACGGAACACCTGGCAATCCGCCTTCAACTCCATCAAAAGTTTTAGGTCTTTATGGTTTAACAAACTATATAACAGCCGCATCTCAGACGGTTATAACAGCTGATGAGGTTGTGCAACTGCATGATAGAGTTAAAGATGAATTCCAAGACAATGCCATGTGGATTATGTCTCCTGCTACTAGAACGGCTCTAAGGCTTTTAAAAGCTACAACTGGGTACTATCTCTTGAATGATGATGTCTCAAGCCCATTTGGAACTACGCTGTTAGGCAAGCCTGTATATGTTTCTGACAACATGCCTGATATGGCTGCTGGCAAAAATGCGATCTTCTATGGCGACTTTAGAGGTCTTGCAACTAAATTTAGTGAAGAACTCAGCATTGAAGTTTTGCGTGAAAAATATGCAGATGAACACGCGGTTGGTGTAATTGGCTGGTTTGAATTTGACTCTAAAGTTGAAGATGCTCAAAAAATTGCTAAATTAGTGATGGCTTCTGCTTAAAGGGGGCTTTTAAATGAAATATAAAGCACTAAACTCCTTTAGCGGAGCTATTAGCATGGCTAAAGACGAAATCCGAGAGTTGGCGGATCAAGCTTTAATTAAAGATTTAACTAAAGCCGGATATATAATGCCTTATGTAAAAATAGAAAAAAGCAAACCCGGCGTAAAAACAAAAAAAGGAGGTAAAAAATAATGTTTGTAAAAGCTCTAAAGCCGTTTACGCGTTTTTTAAACGGCGCTTTTTTTTCGCCTTCAAGTGGTGCAGTTTTTGAAACTACAAGCGAAACAGGCGCAGAAATGATTTCTCAAGGTTTAGTCGAAGAATACACTTTGATTACTCCAACAGGAACCAAAACAATTACTGCAAATGGCACGGATATTGATGTTGCGCAATATGCTAAAGCCGATGTGGCAGTCCCTGAACCAACAGGCAACATTGAATTGACTCAAAATGGCACGGGGATTGATATTGCTGATTATGCCACAGCTACTGTAGCGGTCCCAGAACCGACTGGAAATATTGAGATCACTGAAAACGGCACAAACATTGATATTGCACAATATGCAACTGCCACTGTAGCAGTGCCAGGACCCACAGGGAGCCTTGAAATCAATCAAGATGGTACCTATGACGTGTCACAGTATGCACAGGTGGTTGTAAGTGTTGGTGGTGGCGAATGAATGAAATCTCTAAAGTCAGCGATATAACCTATCAGGATGTTGCCTCGTACTTAAGACTGTATGAGACAACATCTTCCGATGTGAACACTCTAAAAAATATATTGGAAGTTGCTAAAAGGTTTATTGTTGAATACACAGGTCGCACAACCTTAGAGCTGGATAATTACCAGGATTTTGTGATTGTGGTGTTTGTGCTTTGCCAGGATATGTGGGACAACCGTACAATGTATGTTGACTCTAAGAACTTAAATAGAGTGGTGGAAGCTATTTTAAATCTACATTCGGTGAATTTATTATGATTAATGCCGGGAAATATAATAAGCAAATTACAATTTATAGTACTCAGGTCGTAGAAGATGAAGACGGCTTTCAAACTACCATTAACAATATAATTTTGCAGCCTTATGCTAGCGTCAAAACTACTAAAGGTTTTACTTTAATCACAAACGGAACAGATTTTGAAAAAGCGTTTACAAATTTTACCATCAGATATCCTGTAACCGAGATTACACGTGATATGCTCATTTCTTTTAGAGGTAAAACTTATACAATTCAATATTTAAATAATGTGAATGAAGAAAACGTAGAGCTTGAAATTCAAGCAAAAGAGGTAACTCTTTAATGGCTAAATTTCAGGTAAAAATGCCCACAGAGCTGATAAAAGAAGTTGAGAAACTAGAAAAAGATACCGAAAAAATCTGTGGTGAAATGGTAAAAGCCGGTGCGCAAGTTGCGTATAAAAATGTTTTAAATAACTTGCCTGCGCCTTTAAAAAATAGCAATTTTAAAAACTGTATTTGTGTATCTAAAGTTTACAAGACACCTAGCGATGGTGCTATAAACGCAAAAGTTATGGTAGTTGATGGCTACTACACAAATCATTTAGGCAAAAAAACACCTGCGCCACTGGTTGCAAATCTTTTTGAGTATGGTCGGCATAATCACCACTATCCACAGCAAAAGTTTTTCAGAAAATCTTTTAAGAAAAAACAAATCACAGACGCTTTTTATACGGCGTTTGTTAAAGCGACTGGTGGAATGTTCAAATGAATGAATTAATCACAAGAATTTTTAGTAATTTTTCAGTAGATGGCAAGTCAATACCTGTTAAATTTTTACATTACGAAGGTCATGGCGAGCCGTATGTAGTTTGGCAAAAAGAAAGCATGGACAGGGCTTTCACAGCTGACGATGAACTGGAAAATTACGTTGATTACTATGATTTTAGTATTTACTCCAAAGGCAATTACACAAAAATTGTTGATGCTGTAAAAAGTGTACTAAAACAAAATGATTTTTTATGGGAAGTAGACCGCTCGAGTGGCGATTTATACGACCCAGACACAGGTTATTACTTTATAACATTAAATTTTTCATATTTAAGGAGCGAATAATATGGCAAAAATTGGTTTGAATAGTTTTAGGTATTCAGTTTTAACAGAAACAGCTACAGGGCCCACTTATGAGGGTGCCAAGACGCCTGGAAAGGCTATAAGTTGTAGCGTTGAGATTTCAAACAACAGTGCTATGCTTTATGCAGATGACGCCCTGGCAGAAAGCGATACATCTTTTCAAAGTGGAACGGTTACTATTGGTATAGATGAAGAGGACATCGACACTATGGCTGAACTTTTAGGTCACACGGTGACATCTTCCGTAATGACTCGAAATGTCAATGACGTTGCGCCTTATGTTGGCTTGGGACGCATAGTTACTAAAATGATAAACGGTGAATACAAGTACAAAGTTGAGTTTTTGTACAAAGTTAAATTTTCAGAGCCGCAAGCTGAGAACAATACAAGAGGCGAAAGTACAGAATTTGGTACATATGAGCTGGAAGGCACTATAGCTGCTTTAAGCGATGGTAAATGGTCAGAAACACAGCAATTTGATACCAAAACCGCGGCTTTAACGTACTTAGAGGGTCTTTTAGCAGCACCAACTCCGCCAACGCCGTAGGTGCGGGCTTTAAAAACCTTGTCTGATGTGATATTATAGATTCAGGCAGTGAAGTTGGTCTTTTCCGTATTACACCCCTCTCCCACTTTTATTTTGAAAAAAGGGAGGTGGTAAATATGGGTAAAGTGTTTCGTAAAATCGTTAACTTGATTTTATGGTTACAACAAAAAAGAGCGGCCTTTTTTAATGACTGCTCTTTTAATGTAATTATCATAATCGGTAAAGATTAATGCGATAATCTTCACTGCCTTTCTATTATACTACAAAAAGCAAAAAAAGATACCTAGTAACCATACTGGTATCTTCCAAAAATATTACGAAAATTAAAAGGAAGAATATGTTTGATGTAACCTGGTTTCTTGCGGCGCTCTCTCTTACAGGCAGTTTTTTTAATGCAAAGAAAAAGATAGTTTGTTTCTATATTTGGGCTGTGGGAGAGATGTTTTGGTTTTTACTAGATGTTACTAGAGCAACATATGGACGTGCTTTTTTAGACTTAACACAATTATGTTTTGCTTTGTATGGTGCCTATGAATGGAGAAGATTAGGCAAAAAAGAAAAGATTAAATCTTAATAAAAATATAAAATTTTTTGTTTGCAAAGGCCCCTTTAAAGCTGTTTTTTTAGTGTGATATAATATATTTAGGTTGTGAAGATTGTCTTCGTGGCGCTCCCCTTCGCTCGAACATTAAATTCTTTCGCGGAGGAGGTGAGGCCTATGAGGCATATCGTGCAGTTCTTTCGCAGGATTCTTTATTTCTTGTCAAAAAAAATCGGCTGTTCATTTAAATATAAACGAACAACTGAAATCGAAATAAAATTCCGCGAAGACTAAGCGAAAATCTTCACAACCTTTTCATTATACCACAAAAAGCAAAAAAAGATACCTGAAATAAGTCAGGCGTCTTTTTGATTGTCCTGTGGAAAGTCCCTCTCGCCGAACTTAAAGGAGGTGACAACATAAGTATACCACAAAAATCGGAGGTGTAAATGAAAGACGTTAGCGGTGAGTTTTTATTTAACGGGCAGACTTATAAGATAATTTTTAACTTAAATGTGATGGAAGAAATACAAGAAAAATATGGGTCTGTAGCAAAGTGGGGCGAATTAACAGATGGGTCTAAAGGTGAAGTTAATGCAAAAGCTATAATTTTTGGCTACACTGCAATGCTAAATGAGGCAATAGACATAGAAAATGAAGAAAAAGGCACAGATAAAAAACATTTCACTTTAAAGCAAGTTGGTAGATTAATTACAAATATAGGCTTAGGTCAAATGACGAAGGAACTAAATAACACGGTAGTTAAGAGCACTAAAAGTAATGAAAAAAACGGATAATCCACGAAGATGAAGACCCAGTTATTGATTTTTCGTGGATCTATTTTATTTGCGTAAAAAAGCTGGGATTTAATTATAAAAGCGCAGGCAGAATAACTCTTACAACTTTTTTAAAACTTTACAACCACTACAAAGAAGACTTTGATTTAGAACTTATGCTAAATAAAAGTCGGACAACCTATGCAAAATTAAAGAAAAAAATACAAAAATCTGAAGAGTGGTTTTAAGGAAGGAGGCAAAATATGGCGTCAGGACTTGGTGGGACTATAAAACTTGGCGGTGCGGATGAATATAGAAAGTCCTTGAGTTTAATAAAGCAAGAACTTAGAGAGGCAGGAAGCGCTTTAAATGCTATTTCCTCGAGTTTTGCAAACAGTGACAAATCTGAGCAGGCTGTAATAAATACCACTGAGCGTTACAACTCGATACTTGCTCAACAAAAGAATCTTTTGAGCTCTTTAGATGGTGTGTATGCTAATTATTCAAAGCTTATTACTGCAAACAAAGAAAAAATATCTGAACTAACGAAAAAAAGAGATGAAGAGGCAGCTAAACTTGAATCTATAAAACAAAAATATGGGCAAACATCTCCAGAATACGAAAAGCAAGCTAAAGTTGTTTTGGCGTTACAGAAAGAGATAGATTCTGAAAATAAGAGCCTGGACAGAAACACAAAACAAATGAGCAGTGTCAAAACAACTATGAATGACACTGAAACTGCCATTAACAAAACCACCAAAGAAATGGACTCTTTAGGCAAAGAAACTGAAGAGACTGGTAAAGAGGCAAAAAAAGCGGCGGATGGTGGATTCACCGTAATGAAAGGTGCTTTGGCTAATTTAGTAAGCCAAGGAATAACAGCGGCTCTGGATGGTTTAAAAAAATTAGCAGGTGCTGTTGTTAATTTAGGCAAAAACGCCGTAGAAAATTTTGCAAATTATGAACAGCTAATAGGTGGTGTAGAAACTCTTTTTGGCGAAAGTGCTGGATTTGTAGAAAATTATGCGAATAACGCGTACAAAACAGCTGGTTTAAGCGCAAACCAGTACATGGAGACAATTACCGGATTTTCAGCAAGTTTAATGCAGTCTTTGGGTGGAGATACTGCCAAAGCTGCTGAAGTTGGTGATATGGCGATCAAAGATATGTCTGACAACGCCAATAAGATGGGCACTTCTATGGAGTTTATTCAGAATGCTTATCAAGGATTTGCAAAGCAAAATTATACCATGCTGGACAACTTAAAGCTTGGTTATGGTGGCACCAAAACAGAAATGGAGCGCCTTTTAGCTGATGCTGAAAAAATAACAGGCATTCATTACGACATAGGCAACCTAAATGACGTCTTTAATGCAATTCACGTAATTCAAGGTGAATTGCAAATTACTGGAACTACCGCAAAGGAAGCTGAAAAAACCATAGAAGGATCTATGAACGCCACAAAAAGTGCGTGGCAAAATCTTTTAACGGGTTTAGCTAAAGGCGGAGACTTAACGCCTTTAGTTAATAATTTGGTAGAATCAGTAATCAATTTAGGTAAAAATTTAATCCCAGTTGTACAAAACGTTATAAAAAGCATAGGTCCAGCTGCTAGCAAAATTTTAACTACGCTAGTACCTCAAATCATAGAGCTGATTCCACCTTTAATAGAAGAAACTTTGCCAATTTTAATAGATGCAGTATCAACGGTTTTAGATGCCATATTAGATGTTCTACCTCGCATCATAGACGCTCTTTCGGGGTTAATACCACAAATTCTTTCGGCTTTGCTTTCTGCTTTACCAAAACTGATAGATGTCGGTTTGAAAATTATACTTGCTCTAATAAATGGTATAACTCAGTCTTTGCCTCAATTAATAGCAATGATGCCTAAAATTATTAAGGATTTATCTGATACTTGGTTTAAAAATATGACACAAATAACCAAAGCGGCTTTGGAACTAATAAAAACCTTAGCAAAGGGAATATCAGACGCTTTACCTGACTTAATAGACATGATCCCAAAAATAATTGTAGACATTGCAGAAGCTGCTATAGATGCTTTGCCTGTTATTTTGGAATCCGGTGTAGACATCATTTTTGCGCTAATAGAGGGAATAATTAAAGCTTTACCAAGATTAGTAGAAATAATGCCGCAAATTATATTCAAGCTTGCAACCACATTAGTGCAAAAACTTCCAGAGCTAATACAGACAGGAGTCAGGTTGGTTGGAGGTTTAATCCAAGGTTTAATGTCTAGTATTGGGTCTGTTGTAGAAGCAGCCGGAAGAATAGTTGGTACAATACTCCAAACTTTATGGGAACTCCCTGGAAAACTTTGGGATGTTGGTGTTGGAATTGTGCAAGGTATATGGGATGGCATAATTCATAGCTTTGACTGGATTAAAAACAAAATCTCTGAATGGGTTGGAAATGTTACACAATTCATAATGCATCTATTTGGTATTAATTCTCCGTCAAAACTTTTCAGAGACAAAGTTGGTAAACCTTTGGCTGAAGGTATTGGTGTTGGTTTTTCAGATGAAATGAAAAATGTAACTAGTGAGATGAAAGACGCGATACCTACTAGTTGGGATGTAGAAGGAAATTTAAATTCTAAAAAAGTAAATGGTGTAGATGAATATGAAAAGTTTACTTATACAGAAACCGTAAACGCCTTTAAAGAGGCTTTAGCTGGCATGACTGTTGAAATGGATGACGAAAACATGGGCAGATTTGTTAGAAAAACTGTTGAAAAAGCTATATATGCTTAAGGAGGTCAGATGTTTCCTTACATAATTTTAAACGGAGTTAGTAGCAAAACCATAAACGGTCTGCTGATTCAAAATTTACCACCTATATCAAAGCCGCAAATGCGCACAAGCATAGAAGAAATAGACGGTCGGGACGGGGACATAATCACTGACTTAGGTTATGCTGCCTATGACAAAACTTTTGACATAGGAATAACCGACAAGTCAGTGGTTAACCAAGTTATAGGGTTTTTAAATTCAGAGGGAGCTGTAACTTTTTCAAACGAGCCGTCTATGGTTTACCAGTACAAAATTGTGAAACAAATAGATTTTGAGCGGCTGATTCGCTTTAAAACCGCCTCTGTTACAATGCACGTGCAACCTTTTAAAAAGTGCTTGACTGAAAAAAAGCTGACATTTAATGGCGCAGATCAAATAATTACTTTTATAGATTATTACGGCTCTAAAAATGGCGTGGTTTCAACTTGTAGTGACGGTGTGTTGACTTTCGAGGGCACTGCCACACAAAATACTACATTTTTCATACCTATAGAGGCTTTAAAGTTAAATGCTGGTAATTATCGCTTGGATGTCTATTCAAGTGGAATGACCATAAGTTGTGAGTGTTCTTTGGTAAATGATTCTTTGGCTTTTGGGTATTGCTTTGGTGAAAACCCTTTAAATCTTTTAGTAAATGCTACCGTCTCTACAACTGCAAATTACTCTACTTTTAAGCCCTTTAATTATATCTACGTTAATATTCCCGGGGATTTTGAAGCTGATTTTAGTCTTTATATAAAATTAAGCTTAGTAAATGAGAATGAAATATCAATAATAAACAAAGGTAATGTGTATTCTTTGCCTAAAATGACTGTTTATGGTGCAGGAGATATTAGTTTAGGCGTTAATGGGAAAGATGTTTTTTACATAAATTTAGGGCTTGAAAACAACATAACAATTGACACAACAAATCTTGAAGCTGTAAAAGACGGCGTTTTAAAAAACCGTCTAGTAACTGGAAATTACGATGACTTTAAGTTAGAACCTGGCGTAAACACTATAAATTATGACGGTATAGTAGAAAAAATAATTGTTAACGACTATTCACGTTGGCTTTAAAGGAGGTAAAAATGCCAAATTTTACGACATACAATATAAAAATGGTCAAAGGCGACACAGAAAGTTTTGGCTTTGAACTTGAGGGCGTAGAAAATTTAGACGCTGCTTACTTTTCTTGCAAAAGAAACTCACAGAACGAAAATTATCTTTTCCAAAAATCTTTAAATAACGGAATAACTAAGAGGACTGAAAATCAATATGTGGTTCGAATAACTCCTGATAACACGGCGCTTCTAGAGCCAGGTCAATACTGGTATGACTTAGAAATTAGTAAAAACGGCGATATTTTTACGATTTTTAGGGGCGTTTTAGATCTTTTGCCTGAAATTACCGTGCCAACAGGAAATATCAGTACATTAATTTCATGGGGAGATATTATTGGCGATATTGATGATCAGTCAGATTTACAACTTGAATTCCAAACAAAGGCTGATGTTTCGAGTCTTTCTACGGTTGCGACAAGTGGTGCTTATTCTGATTTAACAGGGGCCCCTAACTTAGCGACCGTTGCTACTAGTGGCTCTTATGCTGATTTATCCAACAAACCGTCAATACCAACAAATACTAGTATTATTGACTTAATTTATCCAGTCGGTTCATATTATTGGAACTCAAATTCTACAAGTCCTGCAACTTTGTTTGGCGTTGGAACTTGGACGCAGATTACAAATCAATTTGTTTTTGCTGCAGGTGGCGAATATGCAAGTGGAGATACCGGCGGTGAAATTACTCATACTTTAACAATTCAAGAAATGCCGAGTCACGACCATAGATGCATAACAGATGAGTTGCTTAATGTTTATGGCGGTCCATTTGAATCTGACGTAGGCCCTGCTTCAGGGCACGGATATGCGTACCCTTTTTATTATTCTTTTACAGGGACTAAAGGTGGCGGAAAGGCCCATAATAATATGCCGCCCTATATTGTAGCTTATTGCTGGCGTAGAGATGCTTAAAGGAGGAAAAAAATGGATCCAAAAGTTAAAATTTTAATGTTAAAAGGCGAAAAAGGCGACCCGGGCGGCTCAACTTGGGGAAATATTTCAGGTGATTTATCAAATCAAACTGACTTAAACACTGCACTTTCAGGAAAGGCAAATACTGCGGATTTAGGCGCTGTTTGTTTTACAAATGATTACGCGGATTTAACTAATAAACCTCAATTTTCAGAGGTTGCTCTTAGCGGGTCTTATGCTGATTTAACAAATACACCGAACTTTTCGGCCGTGGCGACTTCGGGCTCGTATACAGACTTAACAAACACACCAACCCAACTTACAGATTTTTCAGGCGTTTTGCCGGTTAGTCAAGGTGGAACAGGTGCTACAGACGGCGCAATACCAAGAAGATTTACACTTTTTTCTTCTGTTGAGGGCGTACAACCGACAACTATTACGCTGAGCGATTCTTACAAAAATTATCAAAAAATTGGGGTTGTGACTTCTAATCCGGTAGTAATGTATGAAACAGAATACGAATACTCTGAATTTTCGGTTTTCCCAGATGTCAACACTCAAAGATATTCTGCCCGCGATTTTCGTATTGGTGAAATTGACGCACCTTTAGTTATTTATTTAATGGAACTAGATTTTTCTGGAACAACAGTTTCTTATGTTGCAGGCAGAGAGTGGATTATTAGGGTTGGCGGAGGTTCAGAAGTCATGGACGTGAAATTAAAAATCCACTACATCTATGGCTATAAATATTAAAAAAAGGTGACTTAAATGATTAAATTGTTTAAATCTACCGACAAAGTCTTTAATTCAAACGGCGACAAAATAATAAAAGCCTCAAAAG
>Ga0256405_10002535_pt1 | contig 41510 bp, 31 predicted proteins | sample RumenRJG_02DNA_FD_189096 | JGI IMG/M metagenome (GOLD analysis project Ga0256405, IMG submission 189096) | Bovine rumen microbial communities from Lethbridge, Alberta, Canada - RJG_02 | ecosystem: Host-associated > Mammals > Digestive system > Stomach > Rumen | place: Canada: Alberta... | reverse complement strand
CAAGGGACTATACGTCAGGCCAATTACTCCCCGTATTATAAGAAAAAGTGCAACTGTCGGAGTTAATTACTCTCTAACAATTACACTTTCTATGGTACTAAACAGGGACCATCTCATCCATTCTGAGTCAGCCCGTAAATTTATCAGGACCGGCTTGCCCGAAAACTTCGCAGTTATGATACAATAACGGACAGTTTTTCTGGGGGTTAACATTATGAAGGGTACAGTAAGACTTGCAGTCGTATCGGTTCTTTGCCTGCTCCTGTTCGGAACATGCACATTCTTTTTGAGGAACCTGATTTTCGGAGGCGTCAAAGCAACATACGAAGAGGCCGAGCCGAACTACAGCGAATATAACGACCAGTGGATCTCATATGAGGTTATCGCATGCCTCGGATGCTACGCAGAAGGAACGGAGTCCTACAATTTCATTCCCACCGGTCATGAGTATTACTACATGGTCTGGATGGTGGACGGATCTGTCATGCCGCTCTCAGTTTCAAAGAAAGCCGACAGGGAATATCTTGATGCGCTGACAGATGCGACATATGACTATGTTGATGGCAAGACAGACATGATCGAGATGGAGCCCAGAACGTTCCTGGGAACTGTAAAGACACAGGAATCCGAAGCAAACCAGTATTACAGGGAAGCTCTGACATACCTGGAGATCAGCGAGGCTGACGGATGGGTTGTCCGCAATGTCCTCCTTGACTGCACAAAGACACGCGCAAGCTACATTCTTTTGTGCGGCGGAGTCATGATGATCCCTGTCATCGGCATCACTGTGACGATCGTTACTGCAAAGAAGGAAAAGCGTAAGCGCGACAATCCTACAATGGATTACCTGCCTCACTGATTCTTTCGATCACTAATTAAACATAAAAAAATCCCGTTTAAAGCTCAGTTCCAAACTGAAAGATAAACGGGATTTTTGCTGTCTTAAGTTGTTTTTGGGTGCCGGAAATTCAGCTTAAAACCGAACTCCCGACAGAATCTTTACTCGTCGTCTTCGTCCTGTGCGGGCTTTGACTTTGAAGAAGTCTCTTCAACAACAGGCGGCATGTAAGGATTTACGTTGGGGTCAGCAGCAGAAGGTGCCGAAGCCGGGTCTGCCCTGTATTCGAAGAAGTAATTTACGATCGGTACGATGAGCCTTGCGTTGGGCTCGTTGAGAGAGCACTTGAAGATAGGCTTCTTCTCGTCCCTGATAAAGATCTGGGCCATATTGCTCATGTAAGCATTGTTGACTACGGCACGGTCGAAGTTGCTTCTGTCGATGACATATTCCTTCTTGCGTTTTGTGTATGTGATCTTGTCCTTTGTGATGACAAGGCCGCAGATGTTTGCGGTTGCGCCGTTTGCGATCCTGTCGATGAGACGCTCGCCGACCTTTCTTACTACGATCTGGTAGAACGGGGGAGCTACGACCTCGAACTCTGCCTTGATGCGCTTATATGTGCCGATACCGTAGCCGGAATAACCGTGTCTTTTGAACTTATGTACTTGGCCGTCGTATGTCGTGAAGTTGAATTCGTATCTGAATGATCTGTCAAAGTAGAAGTAGATCATGGACGAAGAATTGAGGGCAGAAGACTGGATTACTGCGATGTCATCGTACTTGATAACGTCTCCGTTGATGTCTACGAACGTGTCATAGAAAGTGATGTTCTTACGGCCCTTGTCGTAAGGGACCACGACTCTGTTGTCTGTCTGGTTTGCGCTGATCTGGTTTTCCATATCCCATATCCTCCCGAAAAGTGTTGCACGTGAAAAAGTCTACCTTTTTTGACAAGTTTTATCAATAATGCCCCAAAATAATACGGAATTTGGTTTCTGCGATTAGTCTCGATTAACTCGTTTTCGGGCCTTGCGAAAATCATTTGGCCAAAAACCCGCTTTTATATGGAAATCTTCTGTTAATTACTCATACTTTCACCGATTTTGCGGTTGAGTTTTGACAAAAAGATTGTAAGATTATAACGTCAATAAAAATATCAGGAGGATATATATATGTCTTTAGTAACAACGACTGAGATGTTTAAGAAGGCTTATGACGGCGGTTATGCTGTTGGTGCTTTCAACGTAAACAACATGGAAATCGTTCAGGGAATCACAGAAGCAGCAGGTGAGCTCAAGAGCCCTGTCATTCTTCAGGTTTCAAAGGGCGCAAGAGCTTATGCTAACCACACATACCTTGTAAAGCTCGTTGAGGCTGCAGTTATTGAGAATCCTGACATCCCGATCGCTCTTCACCTTGACCACGGTGATACATTCGAGCTTTGTAAGTCATGCATCGACGGCGGATTCACATCTGTCATGATCGACGCTTCTTCAAAGCCTTTCGAGGAAAACATCGCACTCACAAAGCAGGTTGTTGAGTATGCTCACGACCACGGCGTAGTTGTTGAGGCTGAGCTCGGTACTCTCGCCGGTATTGAGGATGAGGTTGTTGTTGAGTCCGGTCACGAGAGCTACACAAGACCTGAAGAGGTTGAGGAATTCGTTTCCAGAACAGGATGCGACTCACTCGCTATCGCTATCGGTACATCACACGGTGCTTACAAGTTCACAGCTGCTCAGTGCACAAGAAATGCTGACGGCATCCTTGTACCTCCGCCGCTCCGTTTCGACGTTCTCGAAGAGTGCATCAAGAGACTCCCTGGTTTCCCGATCGTTCTTCACGGTTCTTCTTCCGTACCTCAGGAATTCGTTAAGATGGTTAACGAGTACGGCGGAAACATGCCTGACGCAGTTGGTATCCCTGAGGAGCAGCTCCGTAAGGCAGCTACACTCGCTGTTTGCAAGATCAACATCGACTCCGATATCCGTCTTGCTATGACAGCTAACATCCGTAAGTACTTCGTTGAGCACCCTGATCACTTCGATCCCCGTCAGTACCTTAAGCCCGCTCGTCAGGCAGTTAAGGACATGGTTGCTCACAAGATTAAGTACGTTCTCGGTTCAGACGGTAAGGCTTGATCCTGACTTAACTGATAAAGTAACTTATTTGACCGCTCTTGGGGATTCCCGGGAGCGGTTTTTATCGGGGTGCAACATTTTCGATGTTTAAATTGTATTGATATATAATAACGGGTGCCGGAGGAACATTTAAGATGAGTAAAAAGGTTATCGCTGCTGTACTTATTCTTGCCAACCTGATGACGTTGGCTTCCTGTTCTCAAGCCGCAAATTCCGATGAGACTACCGCGAAAAGCAGAAAATCAGCAGAAGCTACTGACGAAGAACCGGAAGATGATGACGACGGCAACAATAAGATTGCCGAGGACAGAGTATATAGCTGCATAGATAAGATCACCACGGCTCTTGCCGAATGCGATTACGACGGTTTTTGCGAGCTCTGCACATATACGCCTTATGAGATCAGGTCTGTTATGCCCGTTGTCGAAGAAGTTGGCGAGATCGACTACAGTGACACTTACATAAGAAAGAGTCCGAGTGAAATGCTCCGTGTAAAGAACATTATCGCTGCCACGACCACATGTGAGATCGACAAATCCAGCTTCAAGTCCAATCTCTGGGCTAAGGAGTGCACGGTCAATGTTACATTCTCCTATAAGGATTTCAGCAGCGTTCTCGATCAGAGAGATAAGTTTTTAGGTGCTGCCGACTTCAATATGCTCCTTGCGGAAGTTGAAGACACGGTCGACCTTGATGTAACGCTTGAATTCACAAAAGATGATGACGGACACTATCTTCTCGCGAATGGTCTGGACCTTGTTGATGTCTACGATTACGATCTTCCCGAGCTCGAGTTCATGAATAATATTTTCGACACTATCTCAGACAGCTACATGACCGGACCCGGCTGGGATCCTGTCACTGAGACCTACACGGATACAAACACATTAGAGTTCGTAATCGAGCTTGACGAGAATGCAAGCCAGTACGTCTGGCAGTATAAATACCGTGTTGCCGAGGAAACTTCGCCCGAGTGGACTCCTCTTTTCACATCAGAAAAGATCATTGACAGATATCCCACGGAGATCCATCTCACGTATACTCAAGAAGAGAATATCCCGACTGGTTTTTATGTATTCTTTATTTATGACATGCAGTCCGGAACGATCTACGGCTGGGAGTTCGATGTGATCAATACAGCTGAAACAGTTCCCGTGGATACAGTGATCACAGGCACTGTCACTGAGACAGAAGAGACCGCTGAGACGGAAGCTCCCGAAGACGAGACCTGATACTTTAAAAAAATAAGAAACTGCTTTAAGAAGCCTTGCTCCTGGCGCTGACGGGTATTTGCCCCAGAGCCGCGGCAGGGCTTTCTGATTTCCAGCGGCGCTCGATCTTTTTGAAGATGACATAAGTGATCACCATGCCTGCGATTCCTGCCGTGACCCATGCGAACGGATCGGAAGCAACGGCGATGTTGTAGTTATGTACGTGGATCGAATAAAAGGACGTGATCATTCTTGCACCGAGCTCAACAAAGCCCAATACAGTCGCAATGCCTGCATATCCTACGGACTGGATCGTGTTCCTGTAAATGAAGATCGCAGAGAGGAAGAAGTAGCAGACGGCGCACTCCATGATGTATGTTCTTGCCCACGGGATGTAGAGTGATACATCCACGTCGGAATCGAAAAATATCCAGAGAACGTGCGGAAGCGCAACGATGGCCAGGGCTGCCGCAGCGATCGAATAAACGATGAAGATCTTCAATGCGCTGCTTACGCCTTTCCTTATCCTTTTCATGTCGTGTGCACCGTAATTCTGGCCTACGAAAGCAGCCATTGTCTGGCCGACCGTGAACATGCCCTGAGTGATTATTCCCTGGAACTTGCTTGCAGCGGTGATGGCTCCTACAGCGATGGAATCAAAGGTGTTGAACGCGCTCTGCATGATCATGGTTCCGGATGCGGTGATGCTGTACTGGATCGCCATCGGGATGCCGAGGCGGAGCTGCTGCTTTATGATCCTGCGGTCAATCTTCCAGTCGGACTTATCGGGCCTTAAGGTTGGCATTTTCGCATATATGTAGATGACACACGGGATTACCGCGAGTGCCTGTGAGATAACGGTTGCAAGGGCTGCACCGCGTGTGCCGAGACCGAACTTTATGATGAACAAAAGGTCTAAGCAGACGTTTGTTACAGCAGAACACAGAAGGAAGATCAAAGGCATCTTGCTGTTGCCGATGGCCCTCATCAAGGATGAGCAGAGATTGTACATGACCGTGAAAACGATGCCGCAGCAGATCGTCGTGATGTAAGAATACGCGTATTCGAGAATATCGGCCGGTGTATTCATCAGCACGAGCAGCGGACGCATTACCGCAAGGCTTACCGTGGTAAGAACGGCGGCAACGATCATACTGAGATAGAATCCGTTGGTTACTGAAGCTTTTACGCCCTTGCTGTCCAAGGCGCCGTACTTCTGGCTCGTGACAACGGAGAACCCCGTGACCATTCCGTTTGAAGTTCCGATGATGAGGAAAACGATGGTACCAGTAGATCCGACGGCTGCAAGCGCCTGCGGATTAACATATCTTCCGACGATGATGGTATCCACGATGTTATAGAGCTGCTGGGCGATGTTGCCGATAAGCAGTGTCATCGTGAACTTTAATATGATCGCAAAGGGGGAGCCCTTCGTCATGTCGGTATCAGTTCTTTTAGGTGCCATGTAATACTTCCTGTTCTTTGAATTCTGCACATTATAAGACTGCAATTTTATATTTAATATCAGAAACTTTGCTATTTTTATCGATATTTGAATTTAACCGCTGCTTTCACCCAAAGTTAACGGCTTGTTTACATTAAAAAACACCTGAGAGCAAGAAAAACAAAATAAATGCAAGCAAAATAAAATCGGGTGTTTGCGAAATATTGTATAGTCTTTACAACCCGCGAAAACGGTATCACAAAGAATCAAAAATACCGGAGGATTTTTTCAATGAATGAGATAACCCTTAACTGGAATGAATATACCGAAGCAGCGATCAAGACGGCCGCAGAAGGCATCGTCATGCTCGAGAACAAAGACAATGTCCTTCCATTGAAAAAAGGCTCACGTATTGCTCTTTTCGGAAGGATGCAGACGCACTACTACAAGTCCGGAACAGGCTCCGGCGGTATGGTAAATGTTAATCACGTAAGTGACATCAGAGAAGGTCTCAATGACTGCCCGGACATCACTCTTGATGCCGAGCTCATGGACATATATGACAAATGGGACGAAGAAAATCCCATTGATGCAGGTCTCGGCTGGGGCAAGGAGGCATGGTCACAAGCCGAGATGCCTGTATCAGAAGAGCTCGCAGGAACTCTCGCATCCCGCAACGACATTGCGGTCATCATCATCGCAAGAACAGCAGGTGAGGACAGAGACAACTCTGCAGAGAAGGGTGCTTATTTCCTCAGCGACAGTGAAGAAGGCATGCTCGAAAACGTCACAAAGGCATTCGACAAGACCATCGTTCTTCTGAACGTCGGCAACATCATCGACATGTCATTCGTAACCAAGTACAACATCAAGGGCGTGCTCTATATCTGGCAGGCCGGTATGATCGGCGGCATCAGCGTCGCAAGAGTAATGTCAGGAAAGGTAAATCCTTCCGGATGCCTTCCTGATACGATCGCCAGATCTCTTGAGGATTACGCTTCTGACGCATACTTCTGCAAGGACCTTAAAGAAGACATTTATCACGAAGATATTTTCGTCGGTTACAGATATTTCTCGACATTCGCAAATGACGTTGTTCTCTATCCGTTCGGTGCAGGACTCTCATATACCGAATTCGATTTGAATGATCCGGAATTCAAGTTCGAAGATGACGTCGTAACCGTAAGCGTTACCGTAAAGAACACCGGCAGCGTTCCCGGCAAAAAGGCCGTAATGGTTTACTGCAAGGCACCTGACGGAGCTCTCTCAAAGCCTTCAAGAGTATTGATCGGCTTTGCAAAGACAGGCAACATCCCCGCAGGCGAAGAAGAGCGCGTTACGATCACTGCACCCGTCAGAAGATTCGCATCTTTTGATGATGACTGCAGAACGGGCTTCGGCACGACAGGTTACGTACTCGAGAAGGGCACATATGAGTTCTTCCTCGGAAGCGATTTCATCTCCGCTTCTCCGGTAGGATCCTTCGATCTTTCCGATAACAGACTTCTCGAAGAACTCGGCACTGCGCTCGCACCCACAAAGGCATTTAAGCGTCTTACAGCCATCCCTAATGGTGACGGCACTTACAGCAAGGGCGAAGAAGACGTACCTCTTGCGACAGTTAACTATCTCGAATCTCGCCTTGAGCGCGTAAGACCCGAGATTCCTCAGACGGGCGATAAGGGCATCAAGCTCGCTGACGTTAAGCACGGCAAGAATACGATGGACGAATTCGTTGCCCAGCTCACAGACGAGGATCTCTCACTCATCATCAGAGGTGAGGGAATGGGAAGCCCCAAGGTTACCATCGGTACCGCAGCCGCATTCGGAGGTGTCACCAAAGAGCTCAAGGCAATGGGAGTTCCCACGCTCTGCTGCACGGACGGTCCTTCAGGCATGAGACTCGACTCCGGCAAGAAGGCATTCTCTCTTCCTAACGGAACATGCCTTGCTTCAACGTTCAACGTTGATCTTGTTGAAGAACTGTATTCTTACCTCGGCATCGAGATGCTCTCGAATAAGATCGACGCTCTCTTAGGCCCCGGAATCAATATTCACAGACATCCGCTGAACGGCCGTAACTTCGAGTATTTCTCCGAAGATCCGCTCCTTACTGGCCTCATGGCAGTTGCCCAGGTAAAGGCTCTCGAGAAGTCAGGCGTCACACCCGTCATCAAGCACTTCTGCGCCAACAACCGTGAGACAAACAGACGTGAGATGAGCTCAAGAGTTTCATCACGTGCTCTCCGCGAGATCTATCTCCCTGCTTTCGAGATCGCCATCAAAGAAGGCGGATGCAGATGCTTAATGACTTCCTACAACCGCATCAACGATGTCTACAGTGCATGCATTTACGACCAGAACACCATGATCCTCCGCGAGCAGTGGGGCTTTAAGGGCCTCGTCATGACCGACTGGTGGGCATATATCAACAAGGAAGTTACGATCGCCGAGAAGTATTCTCTCGAAGACCATTCCGCAATGGCAAGATCCCAGAACGACGTCTACATGGTTTGCACCAGCGTCGAAAAGGAGAACCTGTTAGAGACTGACACATATAAGGAACTTACCGAAGGCGACGGCTCTCTCATCACACGCGCCGAGCTTCAGAGAAATGCGATCAATATCCTGAACTTCGCCATGAACACTCCCGCAATGGACAGAGTCGAAGGCAAGGAAGTAGTTATCAACCACATCGACAGTCCCTTTAAGGACGATGACGTTGAAGTCGATACGGATGTCTTCTATTCCATGGACGACGAGGTCACGATCGAGTGCAAGACGAAGACATCAAGAGGCAAGGATTTCGTTTTCGGAATCACATGCGAGAGACAGGGTTACTATGGTCTTGAGTTCACCGGTTATTCCAACTTAGGCGAGCTTGCGCAGATCCCCATGACGGTCTACATCACGAGTATTCCGTGTGCAGTAATCACCTGGAACGGCACGAACGGCGAGCCTGTCACAAAGAGCTGCGAATGCATGATGTATGCCAAGAACTGCGTCTTCCGCGCGCACTTTGCATCAGGCGGCGTAACGATCACTTCACTCAAGGTTAAGTACCTGAGATCACTCGACGAACCTGCTCAGGAATAACGGCATTTTATAAACAAAGTAATTTGTATTAAAATAAGGTCGGCTTTAATAAGCTGACCTTATCTGATTTAGGGGATATATGAGAAGAGACTACTTCACATGTGTATTCTTGGGCCTTATCGCGGGAGCGTTGACTTTCGTATGTTTTAAGCCGCTCTATTTCACCTGGAACCAGATAATACCCAGGGATTTCACCTTGTTCGAGCGCCTCATGAGCGTGCTCTACACATTGTTCTTCCTTTTCTTCCTGCCGTTTTTCGCAGCATTCAAGAAGAAGGAATGGATCAACTGGGGCCTTGCCGCATACGGCCTTCTCGCATATTTTCCTTTGTGGTTCTATCCCGCACCCGAGCTCATCGTGGGCGATGGCGCAAGCATGGGCCACATCCTCGGAGCCCTCTGCTTAAGAGCCATCTATGCCGTAATGCAGGCACCTTTTGCAGCACTTTCACCACTCATCGGCAACAATGCCGCATCTTCAGTCGTTTACTGGCTCCTGCCTGTTGCTATCGTCTGGCCCGTCGTCTTCAGGATCCTGCGCTTCTACAGAAGAGCATATCTTTCCGAGCAGCTAAACCCCATGACTCCCGACCAGGCTGCGCCCGCACCTTCAAAGGCGCCCGAAGCACCCGAGAAGCCGGAAGTACTTGGCACCGTCATCAGCGCACCCGTTACTGCACAGACACCTGCCGATATAACGCGTAAGAACCAGCCCGTCGAAAAGCCCGGCGACGACGTAATAGACATGCCTCCTTCAGAAAAGGAAGAAAAGCCTGCCATGAAGGAAGGCCACTCAACAAAGCGTGCCGGTGTCAGGGCGCCTGTAAGACCGGTCCACGTCGGTGTCGCCGCACCTGAGCAGAAAAAGGTCGAGGCTCTGAAACCGGGTCCCAAGAAGGAAGTTAAGACTGAAGAAGTCATTCGCATGGGCGCTCCGAAGCCCAAGTCAGACGAGGCCATCCCTATGGGCGCACCCAAACCGAAGGCAGACGAAGCTATTCCTTTGGGAGCTCCCGCTCCGAAATCCGATGAGGCAATTCCTCTTGGGTCTCCTTCATCAGAAACAAGGGATAAAGAGGAGTAATTCCGTTTTCTTACAGGGATAAGCTCCGGTGGTTGAAAACATACCGCTCACCTTGTAAAATATATCGGTTGAATAATAGGACGGAGATTCAAATCGATGGCAAAGAATAAAAGATACTGGAAAACCATGCTGGCTGGCAGCGATGACAAGAAGCATGCCGCTACGACAGGTGAAGACCCTCTCGAAGAAGGTCTGAAGGATCTTACATGGTTTGAGAGCTCCAAGCGTGCAGTCCAGAGAGGTCTCCACAAGACATACGAGACATTCGGCGAAGAAGTCGGCAACTCACTTACAGCCGGCGTTCCCGCACTTTACCTCTTAGGACTTCTTCCTTTCGCAGCAATCAATACTTATATCAGCACTTCTTCTGAAGCAGGCGTGACACAGGCTCACGTAGTTATGTCGGTCATCGGCATCTCTGCTTTCATCATCACCCTGATCCTCGCTCTGCTCATGTCCACGGTCTACCACCTCATGAAGCACGGCACACCTCACAAGAGGATCATGAACAAGGTAAACAGAAGCGTAGCTTACTTTGCGATCCTCGGTGCTTACACACCTATCTGCATAAATGTTTTAGGTCCCATTTCCGGTTCGGTACTCTGGGCTCTTGAAGCTCTCATGGCGATCGCCGGCGTACTCGTTACCGCGCTTGCTTATCACACAAAGGTCGGCAAGGGATTCACATACTTCATCTATGCGGTAATGGGATGGTCTATCATCTTCAGGATCATCGAGTTCTACAACAATGTATCACACCTTTGCTTCTGGCTTCTTATCTCCGGTGCGATCGTTTATACGGTAGGTATCTTCTTCGCTCCTTCAAAGAGAAGATTCAAGTTCTCCCACATGGTATGGCACTTCTTCATCCTCGCAGGACTCGTGCTCCACGTTTTGGGATTCGTATACTTCTTCGGTTAATATAAATACTTATTAAGTAACAGTTGCGCCCTCATTTGAGAGGGCGTTTTTAATGCCCTGCGAAAACCCTCTGATTCCACCTATAGTTGCGTTTGAGCTGTTTTCGATGTGCGAAATTGTGGAAAAATATTAAACCCGCACAATCGGGGATATTCCGAATTATTCAAATATACAAATCGGATTTTGCAGGATACGATTTTTCTTGACCGGGGGTACCCATATTGTAAAGTATCTTTATAAACATATGGCGTCCCCGTACCGCGGTCAACACGGTGTGGGGTTTTTTAAGAAATAGGAGGATTAGGAAAATGCCAAAATTTTTAACAGGACCTATCATTGCAGCAATTATTATTGCCATCGTGGTAATCATCATCATAATCTGCAGCTATGTAAAGGCACCGCCGGATAAAGCTTATATCATCTCAGGTCTTCGCAAGAACCCTAAGATCCTGATCGGTAGAGCAGGACTCAAGATGCCCTTCTTCGAGAGAAAGGACGAGCTCCTCGTAAAGCAGATCTCAATTGATATCAAGACAGACGGTTACGTACCTACAGCAGACTTCATCGGTGTTAACATCGACGCAGTTGCAAAGGTAAGAGTAATGAGCGAAGGTGAAGGCGTTAAGATCGCCATGAAGAACTTCCTCAACATGAAAGAGCAACAGATCAGCGATTCCCTCGTTGACTCCCTCCAGGGTAACATGAGAGAGATCATCGGTACGATCACACTGAAGGACCTCTGCAACGACAGAAAGAAGTTCGGTGACGAGGTTCAGCAGAAAGCTCAGGAAGACATGAAGCGTCTCGGTATCGAGATCATCTCCTGCAACGTACAGCACGTAACAGATGAGAAGGACCTCATCAATGCGTTGGGTCAGGACAACATGGCTAAGATCCAGAAGGATGCTTCCATCGCAAAGGCTCAGGCTGACAGAGACGTAGCAATCGCTCAGGCTCAGGCTCAGAAGGAAGCAAACGACGCTAAGGTCGCAGCTGATACAGAGATCGCAGTAAAGCAGAATGAACTCTCCATCAAGAGAGCAGAACTCAAGACGATTGAGGACACAAAGCAGGCTGAAGCTGACGCAGCTTACGAGATTCAGAAAGAGAATCAGCGTAAGACAATCGAGGTCACAAAGACCAATGCCGACATCGCTCGTCAGGAGAAGGAAGTCGACCTCAAGAGAAAAGAAGCTGAAGTTAAAGAGCAGGCTCTCGACGCTGAAGTCAAGAAGAAGGCAGAAGCTGAGAAGTTCGCAAAGCAGCAGGCTGCAGACGCTGCTCTCTATGAGAGACAGAGAAACGCAGAAGCTGAGAAGTTCGAACTCGAGAAGGCAGCAGAAGCTCGCAAGGTTCAGGCTGAGGCAGACCTCTTTGCTAAGCAGCAGGAAGCTGAAGGTATCCGCAAGGTCGGTGAAGCTGAAGCTGCAGCAATCGCTGCAAAGGGTTTAGCAGAAGCTGAAGCTCTCGAGAAGAAGGCAGAAGCTATGAAGAAGTACGGCCAGGCAGCTATGATGGAAATGATCGTTAAGGCACTTCCTGAAATGGCAGCAGAGATCGCAAAGCCTCTGTCTACGATCGACAAGGTAACAATTATCGATTCAGGCAATGGCGAGACAGGCGTAGGCTCAATGGGCTCTTATGTTCCTTCGGTCCTTGCACAGACAATTGAGTCCGTAAAGGAAACAACCGGCATCGACATCAGAGAGATCATGAAGGCTAACACATACGATGCAAAGGTCAACAAGAACATCACAGTATCAGGCCTTGATGGACTTCAGACACTGAATGTATCCACAGGCGATGCAATTGAGACAGTAAGCGGCGCTCCTGCCAAAACAGCTCCGGTCGCTCCGGAAGCACCTGCTGCACCTCAGGCACCCACCGCGCCGACGACAGAGGCTTAATTACAAGCTGTGATTAGTTACTGCAACTGATTAACAAACCCGCCCCTTCGGAGGATCTCCTCCGGAGGGGCTAATTATTTTGCTGAATTAGAATCGTACTTTTTGGGTGGCGAAAAGAGTACGGTTTTGTGCGTTGTAACTTGCAAATGGTTTTTTCGTACTCTTTTGATATGGAAAAGAGTACGATTTTGCGCGTTGCAACTTGCAAATGGTTTTTTCGTACTCTTTTGATATGGAAAAGAGTACGGTTTTTGCACGCTGCTTTTTTCGCTTAGTCAAGTCCAAAGTTTTGTGTAAATTCAATCCTTAGTATAATTCGCTTTCCGGTTACCTCAATGAGTACGGTCTAGTGTGCTGTTCTTTCGGTGCAGCAAGTCATAGAACCAAATATCATCGCGTTGATTTTTGCGTGCAGGAATCTTGTATCTAAAGCAGTGTCACCAGAATTATATGTAAAATAAAAATCCAGATCCTGAAGAAGTCCGGCATTTGTAAAGTTCCCGAATTTGATCTTTGAGTCCCTTATATAATCAGATGAACTCATAATTCCGAAGTGTTCGTGGAACTTACAGGAATCTATCTCCTTGAAATAAGGGACAAAATCAGGATAGAAAGGTTTACGCAGGCCTGCGAGCATAACTTCCGGTTCATACTTGAAAGGGATGCCCATATTCGTGTAGAAAACAGCAATACTGCGTTCTGCTTCGGAGCGGTAGTATGTGCCATTGAAAGGATAGAAAACAGGCTTAGGGTAATTTGCGTTGGCATCGTTCTTGAGACTGTCAAAATAAGCTTTATTCATAATGACAGGTGTATCTGAACCTGTATAAAGGGTTCTGACAGTCTTCATCGGTTCAAATTCCGGTATCTGATCTCTGAAGTACAAGTTCCATATTGCTTCATAGACGGCAAGTTCACGTTCAACCTGTTCCCGCAATTTCATTTTGGCATACAGATCCTTTCCGGGCAGAGAATTCAGACTGTACCGGTGTTTACCGGCAATGATCCTTTGTTTTGGAGATCCATCCAACATACGCTCATGGATTTTAGCCTTCGGAAGTTGTTCAAGCAGCCGGCGGCAGTAATTGATCTTAAGTGCCAGATATTCTCTGGGTATGTATTTATCTATGATATTCATGCCGTGATTATAGCCCCTTGATTTGTCGGTTTTGTGTAAACAAATCCGACAAAATCCGACAAGCCCAAAAGGGCAAAAAAGGCTCAAAAATGATTTAAAGATAAAAGAAATAAATAACTACATTAACCGCTGATTTAAGCGACTGCCTTTTTCTTTTTTGAGATTACCATAACGGCACGGATTTCTACCAGCAATTCAGTTCTCATCATCCCGGAAACTGAAAGAGGCTGCCTCACACATGAGACAGCCTCTATAGGTTATTTAATTACAACTCTTATTAACCGAAGAGTGTGAGCAGGATACCTGCAGCAACTGCTGAACCGATAACGCCTGCAACGTTCGGACCCATGGCGTGCATGAGCAGGAAGTTGGAAGGATTCTCCTTCTGGCCGACCTTGGAAGCAACACGTGCTGCCATAGGAACGGCAGAAACGCCTGCTGCGCCGATGAGCGGATTGATCTTTCCCTTTGAAAGGAAGTACATGATGTCGCCGATGAGGAGTCCGCCGACCGTAGCGAAGGCGAAAGCGCAAAGACCGATGATGATGATCTTAACTGTCTCGAGCTTAAGGAAGTTAGCGCCGACTGCTGTAGCACCTACTGATGTGCCGAGCATGATAGTTACGATGTTGCACATTGCGTTCTGAGCTGTGTCTGAGAGACGGTCTGTAACACCTGATTCTCTGAAGAGGTTACCGAGCATGAGGCAGCCAAGGAGAGGTGCAACAGAAGGAAGGATGAGAACGCATACAACAGTTACGATGATAGGGAAGCAGATCTTCTCGGCCTTGGATACAGGTCTTGTCTGCTCCATCTTTACCTGACGCATCTTCTTTGTTGTAAGGAGCTTCATAATAGGCGGCTGGATCATAGGGATGAGCGCCATGTATGAATATGCTGCGATTGCGATAGCACCGAGGAGCTCAGGAGCGAGCTTGGATGTAAGGTAGATAGCCGTCGGGCCGTCTGCACCGCCGATGATACCGATGGAAGCTGCACCCTGAGGATCGAATCCGAGGAGACAGGCTACTACGAATGCGAAAGAGATACCGAACTGAGCGCCTGCACCCATGAAGAAGGACGAAGGTCTTGAGATCAGGGGTCCGAAGTCTGTCATCGCGCCGACTGCCATGAAGATGAGGCAGGGGAAGATATCCATCTTAACGCCGATGTACAGGAAGTCGAAAAGACCCGGATCGATGTGGGCACCTGTAACGGGGTCATGATATCCGCCGCCCAATGCTACCCAGTTGATATCACCCTCAAACCATTCGGGGTGGAAGATTCCGCCGCCGGGCCAGGGGAGATTTGTAAGGAGCATACCGAATGCGATAGGGAGTAAGAGCAAAGGCTCATACTGCTTTTTGATTGCGAGATAGAACAGGATGAACGAGACGAGGATCATCACGCCCTGCTGCCACGTCATTGCGGCAATACCTGAGGTCTCCCACAGATTTTTAAATACTTCGATCATTACCGGTTACCCCCTGATTAAGAAATCGATACCAAGGGAGTGCCGGTATCTACTGACTGGCCCTTTGTTACGAGAACCTGAGCGATTGAACCTGAGCAGGGAGCGTAGATCTCGTTCTCCATCTTCATAGCCTCGAGAATGCAGACGAGATCGCCTTCCTTAACTGCCTGACCGACAGCGACCTTAACGTCAAGGATCGTACCGGGCATAGGTGAGTTAACAGGTGTTGTGCCTGCTGCAGCAGCGGCAGCGGGTGCGGCTGCAGGTGCAGGAGCAGCAGCGGGTGCAGCGGCAGGAGCGGCAGCGGGAGCAGCAGCAGGTGCAGCTACAACAGCTGTTGTCTTGATGAGATTAGCTTTGCCTTTCTCAACTTCTACCTCATAAACTTTATCGTTAATTGTTACGTTGTATATCATGGTGGACAGTCTCCTTTAATTCTTTTCGACGAGTTTGATTGACTTGAATACGAGCTCTTCGAGCGGTATTCCGGAGTCATCTGCTACGATTGCCATGATCATGGCGGCGGTCTTCTCATCACAATTCTTGAGTTTCAAGGATCCGGAGGAGAATACTTCCTCGGAAGCTGCGGGTGCTGCAGGAGTAGCAGCGGGAGCAGGCTCAGCTTTCTTTTCTTTCTTACTGCCGATCTTTGTGACCGCCTGGATGATCTTACCTGAAATCGAAATCAGGATGTACATCAGCAGGAGAACGACGAATACTACAAGAATAACGATTCCGGCATTCATGAACATCTCAGCAGTAGTGAGGTGCTGTCCGCGCTCTACAACCAACTGAACAACAGGATTCATAATCAATCCTCCTTCTTTTCGATGGTGTAGTTAACTGTGTTGGATTCCTTCTCTTCACGTGCAGCAAAGAACTTTTCTGCTACCTGAGGGAAAGCAATATAGGAGAGGACATCCTCGTCAGATCTTGCCTTGTCGCCAAGCTCTTTCTTTGTCTTCTCGAAAACGGGCTCAAGTGAATCCGCATATCTGCCCTGAACGAGTTCTTCAGGCTTCCAGCATCTGTCGATGAGTTCCTGGTTAACTTCGCCCGGTGCTCTGCCGTACTCGCCTCTGAGGTAAGCCTTGATCTCCTTGGAGATGTTCTTATATCTCTCGCCTAAGAGAACATTCTGAACTGCCTGGTTACCGACCATCTGTGAGAGAGGTGTAACGAGCGGGGGATAACCCATGTCCTTACGTACTGCGGGGATCTCAGCAAGAGCTTCGTCGAACTTGTCGAGAGCGTGCATATCCTTGAGGTTAGCGATCATGTTGGAGAGCATTCCGCCCGGAACCTGATACTTGAGGATGTCAGCCTTGATGCCCATGACTGTAGGATTGAGTGTTCCGTTGTCGAGGAACTTCTTTCTTACGGGTACGAAGAAATCAGCGATCTTCTTGAGCTTGTCCATATCGAGGCCTGAATCGTAACCGAACTGGCCCATTGTGTAAGCCATTGTCTCTGTTGCAGGCTGTGATGTGCCGCCTGCCATTGTGGAGATAGCGCAGTCGATACCGTCAACACCGGCTTCGATAGCCTTCATGAGTGTCATGGGGCCCATGCCTGTTGTGTGGTGTGTGTGGAAGAAGAGAGGTACGGAGATCTTTGCGTCCTTGATAGCCTTTACGAGATCGTAAGCTTCCTTAGGAGAGCAGATACCTGCCATGTCCTTGATAGCGATGGAGTCAACGCCCATGCTCTCAAGCTCTTTGCACATTTCAACGTACTTCTCGATTGTATGAACAGGTGAAGTAGTGTAGCAGATGCAGCCCTGTGCATGCTTGCCGCACTTCTTTACCTCGTCAATGCAGACTTCAATGTTTCTGAAATCATTGAGGGCGTCGAAGATACGGAAGATATCCATACCGTTCTCTGCAGCCTTGCGGCAGAAGAGTCTGACGACGTCATCGGGATAGTGCTTGTATCCGAGGATGTTCTGGCCGCGGATGAGCATCTGGAGAGGAGTCTTTTTGCAGACAGCCTTGATCTTTCTGAGTCTTTCCCACGGATCTTCGTCCAAGTATCTGAGACATGAATCGAATGTAGCGCCGCCCCAGCACTCGAGTGAGTAGTAGCCGGCATTGTCCAAAGTCTCAAGGATGCCCTCGAAATCCGAGAAAGGCATACGTGTTGCGATGAGAGACTGCTGAGCGTCACGCAACACGGTTTCTGTGATTTTTACTTTCATTGAAGTCACACTCCTTGTAATTAAAAAATAACCTTAGTAAGTATATAGGGTTTGCCCGAATAAGTGAATATTAAATTTTGGGTTTGCAAGTCAAATTTTTATGCTATTTCAGTATAATTATGAGACCTCGCGAAAAGAGGTTCTTCAGGCTTCGGGGAAAGCCTTTGAAATTGGCGGTTTACATTCCCAAAACACGGGTGTATACTTAATTGCTCGCAAAGGGGACTTTGTGCCCTTATTTGCGCGAAAAATTAAGAAAGGAGATGTATTGATGCCAACGTTCAATCAATTGGTTAAGTCCGGCAGACAGTCCAAGACATACAAGTCTGCCAGCCCGGCTCTGCAGTTCTCTATGAACACGATCAGAAACAAGCAGACCGATTTAGACTCACCTCAAAAGCGTGGTGTTTGCACAGTTGTTAAGACGACAACACCTAAGAAGCCTAACTCAGCGCTTCGTAAGGTTGCCCGTGTAAGACTTACAAACGGCTACGAGGTTACAGCCTACATTCCGGGAATCGGACACAACCTTCAGGAGCACTCTGTTGTTCTCATCAGAGGCGGACGTGTTAAGGACCTCCCTGGTGTTCGTTACCACATCGTAAGAGGTACCCTTGATACAGCAGGTGTCGCAGATCGCCAGCAGGGCAGATCTAAGTACGGCGCTAAGAAGCCGAAGGCTGCTAAGGTTAAGAAGTAATCCCGCGTGAGATTTTTCGCGCTGGGGTTGGACATAAGTGATCAGTACATTGTTCATATATGGACATTGCCTGACTGAAACACTTAACACGGTCCACAAGAACAAACTGAAACGTGAGTACCTATGGTTTCAAGTTTTAGAAAGTAAAATTTTGATAATCATGTTAGGAGGGAAGCAAAGTGCCAAGAAAAGGCAATACACCCAAGAGAACGGTTCTTCCTGATCCTGTCTACAATGACGTTGTAGTAAGTAAGCTTATCAACAACATCATGCTGGACGGCAAGAAGGGCGTAGCTCAAAAAATTACATACGGCGCCTTCGACATCATCAAAGAGCGCACAAATGAAGAGCCCCTCGAAGTATTCAGAAAGGCTCTTGCAAACGTAATGCCCACCCTCGAGTGTAAGGCTCGCCGTGTAGGCGGTGCTAACTATCAGATTCCTATGGATGTTAAGCCCGAGAGAAGACAGACACTCGGACTTCGTTGGATAGTTCAGTACTCGAGAAACAGATCTGAGCGCACCATGAAGGAGCGTCTTGCTGCTGAACTTATGGATGCAGCAAACGAGACTGGCGGAGCATTCAAGAGAAAAGAAGAAATGCACAGAATGGCTGAAGCTAACAAGGCTTTCGCACATTTCAATCGTTAATCACCGGTTAAGAAAGGACATTAATACTAATGGCTACAACAAGAGCATATCCGCTTGAGAAGACCAGAAACATCGGTATTATGGCTCACATCGACGCCGGTAAGACAACAACAACCGAGAGAATTCTTTATTACTCAGGTGTTAACCGTAAGATGGGTGAGGTTCACGAAGGTGCTGCTACCATGGACTGGATGGTTCAGGAGCAGGAGAGAGGTATCACAATTACCTCCGCAGCTACAACAGCTCCCTGGAAGGGCCACAGAATCAACATCATCGACACTCCCGGACACGTTGACTTCACAGTAGAAGTTGAGCGTTCACTCCGTGTACTCGACGGTGCCGTTACGGTTATGTCTGCAAGAGGCGGCGTTGAGCCGCAGACGGAAACAGTTTGGAGACAGGCTGAGCACTACGGTGTTCCGAGAATGGTTTTCGTCAACAAGATGGACATCATCGGTGCAAACTTTGAACATGTTTGCGAGATGATCCGTGACAGACTTAAGAATGTCCCCGTTGCCATCCAGTACCCTATCGGTAAGGAAGACAACTTCCAGGGCATTATCGACCTTATTACTCTCCGTGCTGAGGTATACACTTCAGAAGACGGTATGCAGTATGAGGACCGCGAGGTTCCTGCTGATATGGTCGATCTCATTAAGGCTAAGAGAGAAGAGATGGTCGAGCTTATCTGCGAGACCGACGACGAGCTCACAGAGAAGTACCTCGAAGGTGAGGAGATCTCCAATGAAGAGCTCAAGGCTGCTCTCCGTAAGGCTTGCTGCTCATGCAAGCTCATCCCCGTTTGCTGCGGTACTTCTTTGAGAAACAAGGGCGTACAGATGCTGCTCGACGCTATCGTTGACTACATGCCCTCACCTCTCGACGTTCCCGCAATCAAGGGTGTTAACCCTGAGACAGACGAGGAAGAAGAGAGACCTTCATCTGATGAAGCGCCTTTCTCTGCTCTCGCATTCAAGATCGCTACTGACCCGTTCGTCGGTAAGCTCTGCTTCTTCAGAGTTTATTCCGGTGTTATGGAAGCAGGATCTTATGTTCTTAACTCATCTAAGAACAAGAAGGAGCGTATCGGACGTATCGTTCAGATGCACGCTAACGAGCGTAAGGAGATCACAGAAGTATTCTCCGGCGACATCGCAGCTGCTATCGGTCTGAAGGATACAACCACAGGTAATACACTCTGCGACGAGGATCATCCTATCATCCTCGAGTCCATGGAGTTCCCTGAGCCGGTTATCGAGGTTGCTATCGAACCTAAGAGCCGTGCTTCACAGGAGAAGATGCTTATCGCTCTCCAGAAGCTCGCAGAAGAAGACCCGACGTTCCGTACATATACCAACCAGGAAACAGGTCAGACAATCATCGCTGGTATGGGTGAGCTTCACCTTGATATCATCGTTGACCGTCTTTTCCGTGAGTTCAAGGTTGAGGCTAATGTAGGCGCACCTCAGGTATCCTACAAAGAGACGATCAGAAGAACTGTTGAAGCTCAGGGTAAGTTCGTACGTCAGTCCGGTGGTCACGGTCAGTACGGTGATTGCTGGCTCAGACTTGAGCCCCAGGAGCCCGGTAAGGGTTACGAGTTCGTTGACGCTACAGTCGGCGGCTGCATCCCGAAGCAGTTCATTGCTCCTATCGATGCAGGTGTTCAGGAAGCTATGCAGGCAGGTATCTTGGGCGGCTATCCTGTAGTTGACGTTAAGGTTACTGTTTTTGACGGTTCTTACCACGATGTCGACTCTTCAGAAATGGCCTTCAAGATCGCAGGATCCATGGGATTCAAGGCCGGCATGCAGAAGGGTGATCCTTGTCTCCTCGAGCCTATCATGAAGGTAGACGTCGAGGTTCCTGATGAGTACTTGGGCGACGTTATCGGCGGACTCAATGCACGCCGTGGCGCTATCAAGGAGATCGAGCCTATGAACGGTTCACAGCAGGTACATGCTGAGGTTCCGCTCGCAAACATGTTCGGTTACGCAACAGACCTCCGTTCTTCCACACAGGGACGTGGTACGTTCGTAATGCAGATAAGCCACTTCGCGGAAACGCCGAAGAGCATCATGGAGTCCATCTTAAAGAAATAAGACTCCAAACCGCCTGATTCAAAGGCGCGGAAACACATATATTTCAGGTTTCTTACTTGAAAGAAATTAAGAAACTTTGTAAAATGGTGTTTACCGCTGTGTTGAATCAAGGCGAGTAAATAATTAAGTTAAATAATAATTTCTTAGGAGGAAATTAAAATGGCAAGAGAAAAGTTTGTACGTAGCAAGCCGCACGTAAACATCGGTACCATTGGTCACGTAGACCACGGTAAGACAACTCTTACAGCTGCTATCACAAAGGTACTCGCTATGAAGGGTGGAGCTGAGTTCAAGGATTATGGAAACATCGACTCTGCACCCGAGGAGAGAGCTCGTGGTATCACGATCAACACAGCACACGTTGAGTATGAGACAGAGACACGTCACTATGCACACGTTGACTGCCCTGGCCACGCTGACTACATCAAGAACATGATCACTGGTGCTGCTCAGATGGACGGTGCTATCCTCGTAGTTTCTGCTGCAGACGGCCCGATGCCCCAGACACGTGAGCACATCCTTCTCGCTCGTCAGGTAGGCGTTCCTTATATCGTAGTATTCATGAACAAGTGCGATCAGGTTGACGACGAAGAGCTCCTCGAGCTCGTAGACATGGACATCCGTGATCTCCTCAACCAGTATGATTTCCCTGGTGATGATACACCTATCATCCGTGGTTCTGCTCTTGCAGCTCTCGAGTCTACATCTACAGATCCTAACGATCCGGTTTATGCTCCTATCGTTGAGCTCATGAAGGCTGTTGACGAGTACATCGCAACACCTGAGCGTCCTGTTGACAAGCCTTTCCTTATGCCTGTTGAGGACGTATTCACAATTTCCGGACGTGGTACAGTTGCTACCGGCCGTCTTGAGAGAGGTGTTGTTAAGGTTGGTGATCCTGCAGAGATCGTTGGTCTCCAGGACGAGCCTAAGTCAACAACAATCACAGGTGTCGAGATGTTCCGTAAGCAGATGGATCAGGCTGAGGCTGGTGACAACATCGGCTGCCTCCTCCGTGGTATCGACCGTAAGGAAGTTGAAAGAGGTCAGGTTATCGCTAAGCCCGGCACAACAACTCCTCACACAAAGTTCACAGGCCAAGTTTACGTTCTTACAAAGGAAGAGGGTGGCCGTCATAAGCCCTTCGTAACTGGTTATCGTCCTCAGTTCTACTTCAGAACAACAGACGTTACAGGCGTTATCAAGCTTCCTGAGGGAACAGACATGTGCATGCCTGGTGACCACGTAACAATCGAAGCAGACCTCATCACTCCTATCGCTATGGAGCAGGGTCTTAAGTTCGCTATCCGTGAGGGTGGTCACACAGTAGGCGCTGGTACAGTTTCTACAATCATCGAGTAATTCGATAAGAACTGAACTAACAACTGTTAATTCAACGGGGTGTCTCATATTTGGGACACCCTGTTTCTTTGCTCATGTAACATGTTTGAAATGCCGTAACCTTACTTTTGCCACACTTTTGATGCAGATATGATATTTTGCAATTCTACAATCATACTGAGTTAAGAACAAAACCAAACCAAAAGGGGATAAAGGAGACATAAAATGAAAAGCACAGCTACGAAGTTAACTTCTGTCGTACTGGCCGCATCCATGGCATTGTCTTTTGCTGCGTGCAGCAAGCAGGGCAAGTCAGGAGACAGCGGTGATGACAGAGAAACAAGTCACAGCGGCGAAAAGATTTCTGCCGACACACCGTGGTATAACTCAAAGATCACGACATTTAAGCCCGACATTGATGACAGCAAACCGCTTGAGTACTGTTATTCCAATCTTTCAGGCGTTGATGATGATTATCTTGTAGTTCAGACAAACGGCTACTATAAGATGCCTAACGGCAATGACATTGACTGGGAAAACTTCAATTACAACGAGTATTCCATCAATCAGATCTCAATTCTCGACAGAAAGACATATGAGACAGTTAACACTATCGATCTCACAGAAGGTCTTTCCACAAACAGCTATGTCGATACCGTAATCTACAAAGACGGTAAGCTTTCCGCATACATCACAACATACGATGATGTTACATATAATACGACAACTACAGTTAAAGAACTCGACCTCTTAACAGGTAAAGTACTGGATGAACATGCCGGAGACAACAGCGGCGACGACGGATACATTGAGCGTTCATTCAGCATCGGAGATTATACAGTCGACACATCGTCAAACTGGGACAACAATGATAATGCTTACTATGTCCTTTATATAACGGCACCTGACGGCTCCAAGAACAAAATCGAGCTCAAGGAAAACGGCGTGAACTATTACGACATCCGCGTTATTCTTTCCGTCGGCGATGACAAGGCGCTCATCCCCATCACCACCGACAAGGCGGAAGTCTATTATGAGCTGGATCTTAAGACTAATAAAGCAACAAAGATCGACGGCTCAGACTACTCATGGCTTGAACTCGATACGCTTACCTCAACATTCAGCGGCAAAGACGGTTACACATACTATTCAACTCCTATCGGAATCTCCAGGATCGATATGAAGAAGAAGGCTTCCGAGCCGGTTATGAATTACAGCTGGTGCACTGTTAACAGAGCAACTCTGAATTATCTTTCAATTGTTGACTGCTCTGAAGACGAGATCGTTCTCTGTGGCGAAAAATATGCTTCAAGTCCTTATGAGTCGAGTTACCAGACTGAGTTCGTAATCGTTGATCTGACAAAAGCAGAGTCCAATCCTCATGCAGGAAAGACTATTCTTGAGATGTTCTGCTCTTACGGATATGTTGAAGAAAAGATCGGTGATGCGATCATCAAGTATAACGAGAACAGCAGCAACTATTTCATCGAGGTAACAGACCGTTACTCCCATGTTGATGATCTCGATTACAGCAACCTTAACAGCGATGATGATTATGAAAATGCAAATCTTAACGTCAACGCGAAAATAAGTAATGAGCTTGCCATGGACATCATGAACGGCGAAGGCCCTGATATCCTCATGAACGCAAGTGAGCTGGGCCAGCTCAACGACACAAACTACCTTGCAGATCTTACACCTTATATCGGTACACTTGATCCGGATAAGTATTTTACGAACATTATCGATGCATCCCTGGTTGACGGAAAACTTTTCCATCTTCCTGTCAGCTACATGATCGAAGGCATTCAGACAGATGCTAAATATGCCGGCGCATCAGGCGTTGGTTTCACACCTGCAGAATACGAGAAGTTCCTTAACGAGACTTTGAACGGTACAGACTGTGTTCCTTACGGTCAGGCGCTTTATTTCACAAAGGTATTCAATGCCCAGAGTGATAAGTTCATCACTAACGGCAAGGCTGATTTCTCAGCTCCCGAGTTTGCAGAGCTTGCAGAATATGTTAAGAATAACGTTCAGGAAAGCAGCAAGAACTGGGATGAAATGTACAACGATGACATGTACTACTCATCAACAGTCGGTGTAGGTGCAGCTGCAGCTCCGGTAAAGGGCGACACGGGTAGTACTTCGCCTGCAATCTACGGCTCAGTCTATGGTGTCAGCGGTTACTTCATGAACATGGCAAACATTCAGGGCAGTGGCTCTGCCATCCTCGGCATTCCTTCAACTGACGGACGCGGACCTATGGTTTCACCTTATGTTTCAATTGCAGTCTCTGCTCAGGCACAGGATGTTGATGCCTGCGGAGAGTTCGTAAAGCTCCTTCTTTCAGACGATGTTCAGAAGAGCCTGGCGATTAATGACAACTTCGTTCTCAGCCGTGAGGCTTTCAGAGAAGGCGGACTTAAAGCTGTTGAGTACTACAACGGCGAAGGCGGAGAGTACATGTTCGGCTACGATTATGAGACAGGCCTCCCTAAAGATAACCGTCTTATGTTCTCTGAGCAGAACATCAACGAGCTCGAAAAGATCATCGAGAGCTGCTCCTGCACGACCGCGGCTGATGCAGCGATCAACCTCATCCTCGTTGAGGAAATGCCCGCATACTTCATAGGACAGAAGAGTCTTGAGGAAGTTGCAAAGATTGCTCAGGACAGAGCCCAGAAGGTATTAGACGAAAGAGGCTGACACTTTCAAACTGACACGAAAAGTTATGGCTGCTCAATTTACGGGCAGCCATTTTCGAGAAAAGAAGATTATAGATATATGGGGTTAAAGGAGAGAATAGTATGAAGACTTCGGTCAGGAATGCGGTTGCTGCTTTGGTAGTGCTGTCGATGTCGCTGCCGTTTGCATCATGCACAAAGAAAACACCTGCCGATGAATCGGGCAGTGAGGAGGCAAGCCGCAGTGGAGAAAAGATCGCTTCCGAGTCACCGTGGTATTCGAATGAGGTCACGGAAGTGATCCCTGCCATTAACATGAACAGGGAGATCGAGTCGTACTTCTCACAATGCGCAGGCTCGGATGACAATTACATAGTCGTCATGACCAACGGATACTATAAGATCCCGGATGATTTCAACTGGGAGAATTTCAACAACAGCGATTTTGCGATATACACGGCAACGGTGCTCGACAGGGCAACAAAGCAGACGGTCAACACGATCGACCTGAATGATATTCTTAAAGGCGCGGACTATATAGAATACGTCAGATACATGGATGGCAAGATCTCCGCTTTAGGCGTGTTCTACGATCCGGTAACCGATGTTGCATCATATTTGGAAGTAAGCGTTGATCCGGCTACGGGTTCCGTTTTGGATTCCCGTGACGTCGAGGGCCACAGTATCGAGCAGACCTATAATATCGGATCGTACAGAATAGAAACCGAACTCATGTGGGATGAGGTCAGCTATTACAATCTTATGATCAACGCTCCGGACGGAAGTCAGAAAGTTGCGAAGATCGAAGATCCCGGGAAGGGCATTTACGGCATAGCGATCGTCCTTCCCTTAAATGAGACCACGGTGCTTGTACCTGCAAGCGGCGATTCCGGAAGGATGTTTTTCGAGGTCGACCTTACGAGCGGCAATGTTACAGCCGTCGACGGTCAGGAATACGAATGGCTCGAGTTAGAGACCATTAAGTCATTTTTTTTCGGTGATGACGGCACCGCATACTATCTTACCAATGCCGGCATCAAATCGATCGACATGAAGAACAAGTCTGTCGGCATGTGTTTTAATTTCAGCTGGTGCAGCGTAAGAAGGAGCGATCTGTGTGATTTCGTTATAGCAGATTACAGCGACGATAAGATCCTTCTTTGCGGTGAGACTTATAACCGGACACTTTATTCGAGTGCGGATAACAACACGTTCAAGGTCGTTGAGCTGACTAAAGCGCCCAATCCCCATGCGGGAAAGACGGTCCTTGAACTCTATGCACCCGACGGATACGTTGACGACACAGTTGCTGATGCGATCATTAAGTATAACGATGGCGGCACGGATTATTTCATCGAAGTCACAGACCGTTATAACAGCGATAGTTACTATGACTCTTCAGAAGACATAGACAGTGAAGATGACTTTGAATCTTATTATCTGAACGGAAATTCCAAGCTCAGCAACGACCTTGCGATCGACATCATGAACGGGGAAGGCCCTGATATCCTGTTGAACTGCGGTGAGTACGGCCAGCTCAACAATCCGAACTATCTTGCAGATCTCTCTCCTTATGTGGCAGATCTTGATTCCGGAAGATATTTTACGAACATCCTTGACGGCGCCAGGGTCGACGGTAAGCTCTATCAGCTGCCCGTAAGTTACATGATCAACGGCATCCAGACATCACCTTCCTATGCGGGTGCATCCGGCATCGGATTCACCACTTCCGAATATGAGGACTTCCTTTACGACGTCCTGAACGGAGATGACGTAATACCTGTCGGACAGGCTTACTATTTCGCGAGAATATTCAGCTCCATGAGCGACAAGTTCATATCTGACGGCAAGGCGGATTTCACGGGACCCGAATTTGCGGCCCTGGCCGGATTCGTAAAGGACAACGTTCCCGAGAGCGCCAGATCCTGGAGCAACAGCTACTACGATGCCTATAACGAAGTTAATATATACGGAAACGAACCCATGACAGCGCCTGTAGCGGATGGTGTTGCCGTCGCACCGGTAAAGGGAGACAGGGTCGTTGACGGCAGTGATATAGCAGCTTACGTCACCTGTGGCAGCATGTCCGATTATATTTATACACTGGCAGCGGGAAAAGAGAGTACGGCTATCTTAGGCCTTCCTTCGGCTGACGGACGCGGTCCCATGTTTACCCTTGATACATCAGTCGCAGTCTCTGCTCAGGCCGAAAACATCGATGCATGCGGTGAATTCATAAAGATCCTCTTGTCAGATGAAGTCCAGCTTGAACTTGCCATGAATGACGATTTCGTGCTCAGCCGCGATGCATTCAGACAGGGAGCGGCCAAAGCCGTCGAATACTATAACGGCGACGGCGGATATGACATTTTCGGTTACGATGAACTCACCGGAAGACCTGCCAACAACGGAATGGTATTCAGTGATAAGAACATAACCGACATGGAGAACAACATTCAGAACTGCTCAAGGATATACGCGCCGGATGCAACGATAAACCTGATCCTGATCGAAGAGATGCCCGCATACTTCATGGGGCAGAAGAGCCTTGTAGATGTAATCGCTATCGCACAGGACAGAGTACAGAAGGTGCTGGACGAGAGAGGATGATGTTTTCGGGCATCGAAAACCCGGCGGAAAACTAAAGATATAAATAATTCGGGGTGCCTCGACTTGAGACACCCCGTTAACATTGCGATTGTGATCTGAGATCAGACTGCAGGCTTTGCAGCAGGTCTTGTGGGAGCAGCCTCAGATCCCGGTCTGACAGCGGGTCTCATAGGTGCTTCGCTGGCTGCGGGTGCAGCAGCTGCAGGTTCACTAACAGCTGTCTCAACAGGCTTTGCAGGTGCAGGATCAACGATGCCTGCAGCAGCTCTGAGCTTAGCGATCTCTTCAGCCTTTGCAGCAGCGATACGTGCTTCTTCCTCAGCCTTGGCAGCAGCAGCCTTAGCCTTTTCTTCTGCGAGGAGAGCAGCCTGTCTTGCTTCTTCAGCCTTGGCAGCAGCAAGTCGTGCTTCTTCGATAGCCTTCTCTGCGGCGAGGCGTGCTTCCTTCTCGGCCTTTTCTGCAGCGATACGTGCATCTTCTTCGGCCTTCATCTGGTTTGCGGAATCGAGATCTTCCTGAGCCTTGGCGAGTGCGAGCTTGGCAGCTTCATATTCAGCGGAAGCAACTTCTTCTTCCTTTGTTGCAGTGATAACTGCAGCCTTGGAATCCATCTCAACCTTCTCGGCTTCGACTCTTGCTCTCTCATCAGCCTTTCTGCGCTCTGTGATCTTAGCTTCTTCAGCTGTGAGAGCGGCAGCAGCCTTCTCTTCTTCTTCGGCCTTTGCAACAGCTGCTCTTGCGAGTTCTTCAGCCTTGTTTGCAGCTTGTCTTGCTTCTTCAGCACGCTTGACTGCAGCAAGTGTTGCTTCCTTGGCGATGTTTTCCTTGGTGATCGTAGCTTCTTCAGCCTTACGTGCCGTAAGGAGTGCTTCTTCGGCAGCTGTTACTGCGCTTCTGCACTCAACAACCTTAGCTGTGGCGGCTTTTGCCTTCTGGCTTGCGCGGCGTTCTTCATTCTGAGCTCTGAGAGCAACAGACTGGGCAAGAGCCAATGCTGACTGTGCAGCGCTTCTTGCCGGCTGAGGTGTTACACGCTCACGCTCGCGCTCAACAACAGGCTTGCCTTCAGCTGTGCCTGATTCTTTGACTTCTGCGATGTACTGCGCATGGTTAACTGATGCAGACTTAGGACGCTTGATCGGAGGTTTTAATCCGACAGGAGTAATTCCTTTCTTATCGGAATCGGTTTTCTGCTCTTCCTTACGTCTTGCTTCTGCAGCTTTACGCATCTCGATCTGAGCCTTAGCAGCCTCAGCACGCTCTCTTGCGAGCTGAGCGGCAGCAGAATTGGATGCAGTGTGTGTGCTGCTACCCGAATGTCCGGATGTCTGAAGGTTAACAACATTGCCGGAAGGTCTAACGTTAGGCTGAACATTAGACTGTCCGGCACCCTGAGTAGCAAGGCCGCCGTTCATACTGTCTTTACCCTTAAATACGTTACCCAAAATGTTTGCCATCCCTGTTCCCCCCGAATGTCAAGCTTTTGTAAAGATTTTGTTAATTCTCATTACTTTATTTATTATACGTGGCTTGTCAATTTTTTCAAGACATTTTGACTTATCAAACACCGTTTTTTGAGGACGATTTTGTGCAGATAGGCAAGTTTTCGAAAAGTTTTAGTACAAATTGCAAAAATGGCTCTTCTTTGGTTTAGAAATACTTTACACGGGGTTTAGCGGAGTGTATAATCACGCACATTATTGGTTTAGTGTCAGTAAACTCTTGGTTTAGGACAGGCAGGGCTATGGAAATCGGATCAAAGATCAGAAATCTCAGGTTACAAAAGGGTCTCACCCAGGAAGACCTCGCAGACAGATGCGAGCTTTCCAAGGGTTTTATCTCGCTTCTGGAGAGTGATAAGACATCTCCTTCAATGGCAACCCTTGAGGACATCCTTAATGCAGTCGGAACTGATTTCGCCCACTTCTTCAGGGAAGAGTCAGGCCAGAGAGTCGTTTTCGGCAAGGATGACTACTCAGTAAAGCAGGATCAGGAATTAAAGAACGAGATCTGCTGGCTCATCCCCAACGCACAGAAGAATGAGATGGAGCCGATCCTTGTCACTATCGAACCCGGCGGTTCGACTTATCCGGATAATCCCCACGAGGGCGAAGAGTTCGGATATGTGTTGGAAGGCACGGTAACCGTGGTCATTGACGAAGAAAGACATCAGGTTAAGAAGGGCGAGAGCTTTTATCTTGAATGCGACAAGCCCCACTTCCTTGAGAACAACACCAGCCGTCAGGCGAAAGCAATATGGATCTCTTCGCCGCCGAGTTTTTGAGAAACGATTACCGACAGAATTTCCTAAAGGGGTAAAGATAAATGGCATATAACCAGATCCTTCCGGACGATACAGGCAGCGAGCACATCATTGAGATCAAAGATCTGTGCAAGAGCTTTGATGGCACAAAGGTATTAAAGAATATAACTTTCTATATTAGAAATAATGAATTCATTACGCTTCTCGGACCTTCCGGATGCGGTAAGTCCACGACGCTCCGTATCATCGCAGGATTTGAGACAGCCGATTCCGGCATCGTGAACTTTGAAGGCAAGGACTTAAAGAGCGTTCCTGCCAATAAGCGCAACATCAACACCGTATTCCAGAGATATGCTTTGTTCCCGCACCTCAATGTTTTCGATAACGTGGCATTCGGACTCAAGATCAAGAAGGTAAATAAAAAGGAGATCAAGCAGAGAGTTAACAAGGCGCTGGAAACAGTAGGACTTGATAACTATGGCGAGAGATATATCGACCAGCTTTCAGGCGGACAGATGCAGAGAGTTGCCATCGCAAGAGCCATCGTTAACCGTCCGAGGGTCCTTCTTCTGGACGAGCCATTGGGAGCACTGGACCTCAAGATGCGTAAGGAGATGCAGATAGAGCTTAAGGAGATGCAGAGAGAACTCGGCATCACATTCGTTTACGTTACGCACGACCAGGAAGAGGCGCTCACGATGTCCGACACGATCATCGTCATGAAGGACGGCGTCATCCAGCAGATCGGCACACCGATCGATATCTACAACGAACCCAAGAACGCATATGTCGCTGACTTTATCGGCGAATCCAATATCGTTGCGGGCACCATGAAGAAGGACAATGAAGTCGTTCTTTCAAGCGGCATCACGTTCAAGTGCGTCGACCCGCTTTTCCCGGAATTCACGGAAGGTATCGCAAATCTTGTCGACGTCGTTATCAGACCTGAGGACTTCTATGTAGACGAAGAGGCTGAAGGCAGGATCAACGGAACGGTTGAGTCCCTTGTCTTCAAAGGCGTTCACTACGAGATGATCGTTAAATCCGATGACGGCATCGAGTGGCTCGTACAGAACGTTGACCCTTCTGCAGTAGGAAGCAGAGTCGGTCTTTACGTTGATCCCGACGATATCCAGATCATGAGAAGATCAGAACTCTCGCCCGAATTCGGCAGCTTCGGCATCAAGCACCAGGCAGCTGAAGAGAGCAGCGAGGCAAAGGAAGCAAAGTCTAACAGCATCGGCGAGAATGTCGTCGAGGAAGCAGATATCAAAAAAGACGAAGACGCTGAAGAAAGTGCAGAGGTTGAGAAAGAGGACTAATGACTGAACTCAAAGCCAGATTAAAGGTTATGCCGGTTCATGCGTTTGTCATGATCTTCGCTGCCCTCTACTCATTTGCAAGCATTTTCATTCCGATGTTTGAACTGTTCGTGCAGTATGTGCCTTACCGTACATACTCACTTTTCTCACTTCTTTTAAATCCGAGGGTCTTCACGAGGATCAGGAGCGGCTCCGTAGATCTTAATTTCCAGAGCTTTGCAGCATGGGCATTTGTAATAACGATCGTGCTCGCAGTTGCAGCGCTTACGCTTTCTCTCAGCTATCCGTTCTACTACAACTCAAGCAAGAAGAGAAAGATCGGTTATTTCAGCGTCCTGGTGCTCTTCATCGGACGCGCTGCATGCCATGTCATCACGCTGTCCAAGATGGTCTCCGAAGAGATGATCAGCAGCAATGACTTAACACCCCAGAGGCTTTATGTCGCACAGTCTTTTGCAGGCAACCTCTTGGTAATCGTGCTCTTCATCGGTGCGGCTGCATGCCTTTACGGCGCATTGAATCTCAAGATGAACTACAAGATCTTTGCATATCCTTACATTGCATGGATCGTTGTATTTACCATCCTGCCTCTGATCCTCATCCTCTTCAGAGCTTTCTTCAAGAAGGCAGCAGGCGGCGGATATGAATTCACTACGGCAGGCTTCCAGGTCCTTTTCCAGAACAAGACCGTCACGACCAGATTCTACGGCATTGACGTTACTTTGCAGGAATACTTTTCGATCTTCTTAAGAAGCCTCGATTATGCGGTCTGGACGACGATAGGATGCCTCCTTCTGGGCTATCCGGCAAGCTATATTCTTGCGAGAAGATCCAAGATCAAGAGACAGAGCGGATCCAGACTTCTTATGCTTTTCGTATTGCCGATGTGGATGAACACGATGCTCAGGACTTACGCGTGGCGTGCATTCTTCAGTGAGACCGGCGTATTCAACACGGTATTCCAGCAGATCGGTCTTATCGACGCACCCATCATGTTCCTTAAGAACGAGGTATTTGCAGACATCATCACGAAGCTCGTCATGACAAATGACTTCCTGCCGTTCATGATCCTGCCTCTTTACTCCGTGCTCGTTAAGCTTGACGACAGCTTATCGGAGGCGGCGTACGACCTCGGCGCGACCAGGGCCCAGACGTTCTTCAAGGTCACATTCCCTCTGTCATTGCCGGGCGTCATCTCAGGTATCCAGATGGTATTCATGCCTTCGCTGACGTTCTACATGATCCCCGATATCCTTAACGAGGGCTCGAAAACGACGATCGGCAACACCGTCCAGAACTTCATCTTAAATGAAAGTACGACATACAATCAGGCGGGCAACGTTCTGTCACTGCTCCTCCTCATATTCGTTCTCATAACAATGGGAATCTTGCGCGGCCAGGATAAAGAGGCCGGAGGAGGTATGGCATTATGAGATTTATTAAAAAGCTCGTACCCGACATCTATCTCGGCCTGCTCCTGATCTTTATCTATCTTCCGATAGTTATCCTGATCGTGTACTCATTTAACTCACTGCCCAAGTCTTTCATCTGGGGCGGCTTCACGCTCGATAACTACAAGAGCCTCTTCAAAGGTTCCGACGGAAGCGGCATTCTCGAATCACTCATTGAGACACTCAAGGTAGCAGCGATCGCCTCTGTCGCATCAACGGCTTTCGGCGTCGTAAGTTCTTTGGGACTTGCATACCTCAATAAGAAACTTCAGAACCTCGCCATGACGATGACATACGTTCCGAATGTTATGCCTGACCTCGTTACAGGTATCTCGTTCATGCTCCTGTTCTCGTTCCTCGGCGTCCAGAAGAGTGAGTTCACTTTGATCATGTCGCACATCGCACTCTGCGTGCCTTTTGCGATCCTCTCAATAAGCCCTAAGATCAAGCAGCTCGACAAGAGTCTTACCGAAGCTGCAATGGATCTTGGCGCGACAAGATTCCAGACTTTAAGACTGGTTATCATTCCTGAGATCATGCCGGGAATCCTCTCTTCGGCTCTTCTCACATTCACGCTTTCGATCGATGATTACCTCATCAGTAACTTCAACGTCGACAGCTCGATCCAGACATTGCCCATGATGATCTACTCAATGGCAAAGCTCGGCGTCAATCCGAAGATGAACGCCCTGACGACACTGATGTTCGGCGCAGTGCTGATCCTCATGGTATTGTCCAATCTGTCATCGTTTAAGAAAGCAAAAAAATAACAAAAAGCCTTTTCACCGGGCAGGGTATGGGCCCGCGAAAATATGAACAAAGCTAATGAGCATAAAGGAGTGTAAAGAAATGAACAAGAACGTAAGGAAAGTAATTGCTTCTTCCACAGCATTCGTTATGGCAGGCTCCATGATCCTGTCCTGCGGCTGCTCCAAGAAACAGCAGCTCGTCATCTACAACTGGGGCGAGTACATCGCAGAAGATACGATCGCAAAGTTCGAAGCACAGTATCCACAGTACGATGTAGTTTACAGAACATTTGAGACAAACGAGACAATGTACCCCAACCTCGAAAACGGTTACGACGTAATCATCCCTTCCGAGTACATGGTATGCCGTCTCATCGAAGAAGACTGGATCCAGCCCCTCGACTGGAACAAGCTTCCCAACGTTACTAAATACATGGACCCCATGTTCCGTGATGTAACATACACAGACAACGCAGAAGTATCAAGCCAGGTCCTCGATTACGCAGTACCTTATCTCTACTGCACAGTAGGTCTCGTTTACGATGCCAACAAGGTAACACTTCCCGAAGGCACAACAGACCCTGCAGTTATCTGGGACGTTCTCTTCAACACAGACAGCGGCCTCTCGATCGGCATGTACGATTCAATGCGTGAGTCCATCGGCACAGCTCTTAACTACTATGGTTATTCCATCAACTCCATGAATGATGCAGAACTCCAGCAGGCTCTCGATCTTCTCGTTGCACAGAAGAGCGCTCTTCATCCCGCATACGGTGTAGACAACCTCAAGGACAAGATGGCAGCAGGCGAGCTCGCAGCATCCATCGCATGGTCCGGCGACCACATCGTCATGCTCGACAGAGTTGAGGAACTCGGCAACAATGACATCGACCTTCAGTTCGTTCTCCCTGAGGGCTCCAACTGGTCAGTAGACATGATGTGCGTTCCCACAAACTGCAAGAACTACGATGGCGCAATGGATTTCATCAACTTCATGTACGATCCCGACATCGCCCTTGAGAACTGCGAATACGTAGGCTATTCAACACCCAACACAGCAGCCAAGGACATGCTCGACCCTGAAGTTTCCGGCAACAAGTACTACTATCCCGATGAGGAAGTCTTCAGCTCATTGGAAGTATATTACACATCAGATGCTCTTGAAGAAAGATACACAGAGATCTGGAACACAGTAAAAGCAAGCGCGTAAGCGTTTTGTAAATCCTTATCAGGCAGGCCGCTCTCTCATATGGGGGTGGCCTGTTTTTTGTTGTGGGAATATTGTCTCTGACTGTGCAGTGATTTACTTTTTGATAGCGAAGCGATGTACATGATTGGTCAAAAAATGTCGAAAAATTGCATAAAAAGCCGATCTTGTGCAATTTTCGAGGCAAAAATCGCGAAAAATGTACATCGGCCAAAAGTGAAAAACACAGCTGTCAACCGGATTTCTCAAAATTGAGACCAGTCTCAATTTACCCTCCAAAGTCTCAATCTTTCCAAAACACAAGATTTCGTGGGCAGCAGGGTCATATAATTGATTCACTTGAAACAGGAGGTGATCAGTTATGGCCATTGATATCAGAAAAGAATTGATTGCCAGATATGGTTTGCTCTCGAAAAGCATCGAGGACATTGAGTTGAAACTGCGATCATTTCCTATGGGCAGGATCAATGTCAGAACACGGAAGGGCTATTACTATTATTATCTTGCGGGTGATGATGGCAGCGAAAAATACTTGTCGCAGAATGACAAAGAGTTAATAGAACAACTGATTCAAAAGGATTATCTGAGCAGGGTTTTAAAAGATGCGAGGATCGAGCTGGCAGCTATCGGAAAAATGCTCAAGTTATATCCGCATGTCTTAGCGGAGGACGAATACAGTGCGCTTTTAGAGGGAAAAAGGAAGTATGCCAAGCCGATCAATATTTGTGATGAAGAATATGCACAGAAGTGGATGAACACGCCATATAAGCGCAAGCCGTTCAAGAAGGGCAAGCCAAAGTTTTATACGCTTAAGGGCGAGTGCGTCAGGTCGAAGTCGGAGGCAATGATCGCAGACAGGCTTTTTGCGCGGGGCATCCCTTATAGGTATGAATGCCCGCTTAAGGTAGGGAACAAGATCATACACCCGGACTTCACTATTTTGAGGATGAGTGACAGGAAGATCCTGTATCACGAGCATTGCGGAAAGATGGATGATGCTGACTATAAAGAGAGTATGGTTGAAAGGACCAATGATTATAGCGAGGCCGGCATCGTGCTGGGTGACAGGCTTTTCTATACGTTCGAGTCAGATGTGACGCCGCTGGATATAAGGACGCTGGACAGGATCACTGAAACGCATTTCAGATAGTGTTTACTTTTCAAATGAAGCGGCGGCTTTTTCTGCAGTCAGTCTTCTCTTCTCGAGAGTCTTGTTGAACATCTCGTCTGCGGCAGAGGGGAACATGTCGTAGATGACTTTCGTGCCTTCTTCGGTGATGCCGCCTTTGGTTGCGACGCGGGTTACGACGTCGTTGAAAGACAGGTCTTTTTGGATCATCAGGTCGCCGGTGGCGCTCATTGTGTTGAGGACCATTTTGACGATCTGCTCTTTGGGGATCTCGGTGTGGCCTTCTGCAGAGTTGCATATGACGTCGAAAATAGAAGCTATGAATCCCGGCATGCAGCTTACGAGTTCGGAGCCCATGCCGACTTCGTTTTCGGGGAGTTCTATCACTTTGCCGATGGAAGCGAGAAGATTGCGGAGAATCACCTTATCGTCAGCGCCGACCAGCCCGTTATAGAAGACGATGGTCTGTGAGCGGTCGATCTCGGCTGTGAGACTGGGGATGACTTTGGCGGTCCTGCAATCGACGATTTTCCTTATCATGTCGAAAGTAATGCTTCCGTTAAGTGTCACGAGAAGCGCATCATCCTTAAGAGAAGAACTGATCTCAGACAGGACTGTCTTCATGTCAGAAGGGCGCACGCATACGAAAACGATGTCTGCGGTACCTGCGAGCGTGGTATTGTCGCAGATGGTGGCTATGTACTTAGCTTCGGAAAGCTTTTCAGGAGTCCTGTTTGCAACCAGAAGGTCGTCTTTGGCGATGCCGGCATTACCGGAGAACTTCCAAAGCAGCATCTTGCCCATGCTTCCGTAACCTATTATCCCGATCTTCATGACTTCGTCCTCCTTTTGTGGAACTGTTGTTATTCTAATATAAAACCCGCTTCGGAAAAGCGGGTTTAACAGTGTTAAATGCCGTATTTACAAGGTTTTTACTGTGCTGCGAAGAATGTGCCGACGTCGTCCTGATCGATGATCTTCTCGAGTGTCTGGACTGATGAACCGTCAGCGATGACGCCCATGATGCCGTTCTCAGTGACTTTGCTCATGGCTGTGATCTTTGTGGCCATGCCGCCTGTGCCGAGCCAGGAACCCTTGCCTGCTGTGAAGTCGAGCATGTCTTCAGTTACCTTATCGACGTAGGAAATACGTACGGCATCAGGGTTTTCGCGCGGGTTGGAATCGTAAAGACCGTCAACGTCTGAGAGGATAACGAGCAGGTCGGCATTTGCGAGGACTGCAACGTCAGCTGAAAGCGTGTCATTGTCGCCGAATGTGCCGTTGTGCATGATCTCCGTTGTGGATACGGAGTCGTTCTCGTTGATGACGGGGATTATACGCATCTCGAGCAGAGTCTCGATGGTGTTAGTAACGTTAGCTCTTGTGAGTTTGTCTGTGATGCCGTCCTTTGTGAGGAGGATCTGGCCGCAGCGGTAAGAATACTCGGAAAAGCTTCTTGCGTAAGCATTCATGAGCTCGCACTGGCCAACGGAAGCGATGGCCTGCTTCTCACGTGTTGTGGTCGGGCGTTCCTTGAGGTCAAGGTAGCCGATGCCGACACCGATGGCGCCGGAGCTTACAAGGAGGACTTCCTTGCCGCGGTTCATAAGATCGGAGATGGAACGACAGAGCTTGTCGATGTTGCCGAGGTTCATTTTGCCGTTGTCGTATGTGAGAGTCGATGTACCGACTTTAACGACTATTCTTTTCGCAAAGTTGACCGGTGTACGTGATCCGCTGTATTTGCTCAAAGTAGTTCTCCTTATCTTCTAATAATCAGACCAAACAAGAATAAACTCTTGCTTAATAAAATGCAAGGAAAGATTTATACCGGCCCCGGCTGTCCTGGCTGCTGACCCTGGTTCGGATCCTGGCCCGGTCCCGGAGGCGGGAGAGTAGGTGTCGGAGTAGGAGTTGCCGCTACGTGTACCGGACAGGGTTTATCGTCCGTCGGGCAGAGGTAGCTGCCTGAGACGAAGTAATCCGTGTAAACCTTGTTTCCTTCTGCTGCACGGCATGCATCCGTCGGATAGTAGCCGGAGGAGCATATGGATTCGGTAACGATGGAGTCAGGCTTTTCGAAAGAGGCACCCGGGAGATACAGGTGGATGTGCTGCATGCACCATACCCAGATCTTGATGGCGCTGTCCCAGTCGCACTGCGGGATCTCGGTCTGCCTCAGTCTGTTATCGTAGCCGTACCATACGGCAGCGGTGTAGTACGGCGTGAAGCCGCAGAACCACTTATCGATGTTATCTGATGTCGTACCTGTCTTGCCGCAGGTGTCGATGACTTCGCCGTCTTCATTCTCGATCTGGCCGGAACCCCAGTCGGAAGGAGTATTGTTGTTGACGACTGCCTTAAGGATATCTGCGATGAAGAAGCATGTTTCTTCAGAATATACGCGGTAGCTGATCGGGTCGGACTTAACGATGACGTTGCCTTCGGAGTCGAGAACCTGTGTGTATGCGTAAGGTTCGACATAGGTGCCGCCCGTTGCAAATGTGTGGTAAGCGGCAGCCATCTCGAGAGTTGTCATACCCTTTGTAAAGCCGCCGACGGACTGTGAAGGGAATGCGCCTTCGGCAGTTCTGTCGATACCTACCTGCTTCAGGTACCAGAGAGCAGTATCGCCTCCGACTTCAGTCCAGAGCTCTGCAGCGATCGTGTTGAGTGAATATGTGAGAGCCGTTCTGATCGTGATCTCTCCGCTGTATGTACGGCCGTAGTTAACAGGCCAGTCAACGTCAGGCCTTGTAGGATCCAAATGCTTTGGTTCATCCCAGACTACGGTACCGGGAGCGATGAGGCCGAGCTCAAATGCCGGTCCGTAATCGAGAAGCGGCTTGATCGAAGAACCCGGGTTACGGTGCGTGGATACCGCACGGTTCAAAGACAGGTTCATGGTCTTCTCGCCATAGCCGCCCTGCATCGCCGCTATCGCGCCCGTCGCGTTGTTTATTACGACCATCGATGCGTTTGGCTTTTCCGGGTAGTCGGCTATCCTGTCCGGATCTTCCTGGAAAAGATCCCGGTCTTTGAATGCGTCATCTAAGACCTCCTGGGGTCTTGGCTCAAGCGTCGTGTAGATATGGTAACCCCTGTTGTAAACGAGCGATGCGGCCAGGCTTCGGGAAATGCCTCTCTGCACGGCAATGTCGCCGATTACTTCGGAGATCGCGTACTCTACGAAATATGAATTGACCGTCGATGTGCGGTCTGTGCTTCTCTGCTTGAATTCAAGCTCGGTGTTGAGGGCTTCCTCGTACTCTTCCTCGGTGATCATGCCGAGTTCGTACATCTTGCCGAGGATCATTCTCATTCTTCTCTGGGCATTTCTTCTGCCTGATTCTCTCAAAGGATTGTAGTAAGAAGGGCTCTTGGGGAGTCCTGCGATGAGAGCGCACTCAGGGAGTGTAAGTTCAGATGCGTTCTTTCCGAAATAGTTCATTGCGGCAGCCTGTACGCCGACATAGTTGTTGCCCATCGGCGCGAGGTTGATATAGAGCTCCAAGATCTCATCCTTTGAAAGGTTCTGCTCGAGCTGCATTGCGGAGAACCACTCCTGGACCTTACGTGAAGTGGAGTGCTCGTCCTGGCCGCTTATGAGCTTGACCGTCTGCTGTGTGATAGTGGAACCGCCGTGAGTAGCAGAACCGCCGTTTGCGATCGCCGAGATGAGCGCGCTGCCGATACGCTTGATGTCGATACCGGAATGCTCGCGAAAACGCTCATCCTCGATCGCTATGATCGCGTCATCAAGGTAAGTGTTTCTGATCTCGCTGTAGGATACGTAAATACGGTCAACGTTCTCGGAACCCGTGAGTTTTGCGATGACGTTGTTTTCGCTGTCATATACGAATGAAGTCTGTGATTCTTCTGCTGATGTGAGGTCGCCGATGGAGAGCGGCTTTGTTGTGGAAGCGTAGCCTAAGAGCATGCCTGCGCCGAATCCGCCGAAAGTGAAGAAGAGGCACAATACGGCAACAATGCCGATCTTGAGGATGTCGCCTACGAAGCTGACGATCTCGTGAGTGAGGCTTCTGTTAAATCCGCATTTGGTCGGTTTGCCTTTGAGCTGGCTTCGAAGCTCGTCGGCAAGAGCACTGTTCTCGGGTGCTACGGGTCTTGTGGATCTTTGTTTTTTATCAACATTCGAGGGCAAGATTACAATCTCCTCTTATATTTCTTTTAATAGTACAACGACAATTTTACCACGATTTCATCTATAATTAAGTTACTATTGTGAGGCAAAGAGAAGGGACGGGAGCATTTTGGAGGTCACAGAGCTTACGATTACGGCCGTTGGCAGCGAAGGACAGGGCATAGGAAACCTGCCTTCCGGCAAGACCTGTTTTGTTCCAGGAGTATTCCCGGGCGAGGTCTGCACGGTTCAGATCGAATCCGAGACATCCAAATACGCCGTGGCCGGAGTTAAAGAGCTCATCAAGGCTTCTCCCGACAGGATCTCGCCCTTTGTTCCTTCAGATGAAGTGTCCGGCGGACTGCCTTTCGCGTGCCTTTCCTACGAAGCGCAGCTTAAGATCAAGCAGACCCGTGTGCGTGACTGCCTGATAAGGATCGGAGGCTTTGATCCAGCCTTTGTCGACGGTGTCATGAAGCCCATCCTGGCTTCTGATGATCCTTCAAGATACAGAAACCACATGCAGTACGCGATAAGGGACGGCAGGATAGGCCTGATCGTAGCCAAATCAGATGAGATAGGAAGTTACGACGGTAAGCTCATCGAATATGAGATCTTCGGCAAGATAAAAGATACCGTGGAAGAGGTCTTCGGGCGCGCGCCGACCAGGCTTTTCGACGGTCTGGTATTGAGAGGGTCTCTGAGGACCAATGAGATCCTTGCTGAGCTTACGAGTTCATCTAGCCAGACCCACGAAGTCGTTATCAGGGACGCGAAGCAGTATATAGCTTCAACGGGCCTTAACGATGCGGTCCGCAAAACATGCGAAAAGGACGGCTTTAATCTCAACGGCCTTCTTTTCAGGATCAGTCCCAACAAGGTCTCGAAAAGAACCAGGACCGGCGTAAGGACCATAATCGAAGGCGTCGATTACTACGACGAGATCTTCTGCGGCAGAAAGTTCAGGATCAAGGCCGGATCGTTCTTCCAGGTAAACACAAGCCAGGCCGAAAAGCTTGCAAACAAAGCATCCGAAGCATGCGGCGGAGTATCTGTTATCTACGATCTTTACTGCGGATGCGGCACATTGGGTCTTGCGGTAAAGAAAAAGGGACAGAGCCTTTTTGGTATCGAAGTAGTACCTGAAGCAGTAGCATCAGCGAAGATAAACCGCTCTCTTGCGCTTTCACAGGACGAAGCATCCGAGTGCGAATTCATTTGCAAAGACGTTCTTAAAGCGGACTTTGGTTCGCTGATAAAAAGTGGAAAGATCAAGGCGCCCGGCTGTGTTATCGTCGACCCGCCCAGAAAAGGTCTCGACATCGGCGTGGTCAAGAAGATCATGGAGCTCGGCGCACCTTCCGTCTGTTACATCTCATGTGATCCGGCCACGCTTGCAAGAGATCTCAAGATGCTGGCAAGAGAATATGAGATCCGGGAAGTAACTCCTGCAGATCTTTTCCCGAATGCGGCACATGTTGAGTGCGTAGTATTGATGTTAAGAAAAAATACATAAAGCCGACAAGAGTGTTTGAACTGGAAGATGGTGTCGGAATTTATAGAAACAGGAGAATATGAAGATGTGTACAGCAGCAACTTATTATGCAAAGGATCATTATTTCGGACGCAATCTGGATCTGGAATTTTCTTATCACGAAGAGATCACTATTGTGCCAAGAAACTATCCCTTTATCTTTCGCA